>Ga0102589_1000260_pt1 | contig 129553 bp, 102 predicted proteins | sample AraplaMF_Col_mLB_FD_76858 | JGI IMG/M metagenome (GOLD analysis project Ga0102589, IMG submission 76858) | Arabidopsis root microbial communities from the University of North Carolina, USA - plate scrape MF_Col_mLB | ecosystem: Host-associated > Plants > Roots > Endosphere | place: USA...
AGGCGCCGGTGGATGCCGCCGCCAAGGGCCTGGTCATCGAAGCGCAGCTCGACAAGGGCCGCGGCCCGGTCGCGACCGTGCTGGTTCAGTCCGGCACGCTCAAGACCGGCGACGTGGTGCTGGCCGGTTCCACCTATGGCCGCGTGCGCGCCATGCTGGACGAAGACGGCAAGACCATCAAGACCGCGGGTCCGTCGATTCCGGTCGAGATCCAGGGCCTGACCGAAGTGCCGCAGGCGGGCGACGAGTTCATGGTGATGGCCGACGAGCGCCGTGCGCGCGAAATCGCCACCTACCGTGCCGGCAAGTTCCGCAACACGAAGCTGGCGAAGGCCCAGGCCGCGAACCTGCAGAACATGTTCACCGACCTCTCGGCCGGCGAAGTGCAGACGCTGCGGATCATCATCAAGGCCGACGTGCAGGGCTCGCAGGAAGCGCTGGCCCAGTCGCTGCTCAAGCTGGCGACCGAAGAGGTCAAGGTGCAGGTCGTGTACGCCGGCGTCGGCGGCATCAGCGAAAGCGACATCAACCTCGCCATCGCCTCGAAGGCGGTCGTGATCGGCTTCAACGTGCGTGCCGATGCCGGTGCGCGCAAGCTGGCCGAGAACAACGGCGTGCAGCTGAACTACTACAGCATCATTTACGACGCCGTGGACGAGATCAAGGTGGCGATGTCGGGCATGCTGGCACCGGAGCGCCGCGAGGAAATCATCGGCTCGGCCGAGATCCGCACGGTGTTCGTGGCCTCGAAGATCGGCACGGTGGCCGGTTCGTACGTCACCTCGGGCTCGGTCAACCGCAGTGCGCATTTCCGCCTGCTGCGCGACAACGTGGTGATCTACACCGGCGAAGTCGACTCGATCAAGCGCATGAAGGACGATGTCCGCGAAGTCCGCGAAGGTTTTGAGTGCGGTATCAAGCTCAAGAACTACAACGACATCAAAGAAGGCGATCAGCTCGAGTTCTTCGAAATCAAGGAAATCGCCCGGACACTTTGATCACCCCCAGTCTTCGCGCACTTCGTGTCGCTTCGCCAACCCCCTTCCGGGGGCAACACCAGCGGCCCGGCAAAGCCGGTTCCACGGTGTTTCGCGAAAATCCATGACGTGAGCAAAGTCTGAACGCTGACAAGTCCTAGCTTCTATCCATGCCCAAAAGAAAAGCCGCCGCCCCCAACCGCGCCTTCAAGGTTGCCGACCAGATCCAGCGGGATCTGACGGAGCTGATCGCGCGCGAGTTGAAGGACCCGCGCGTGGGCATGGTCACGATCCAGGCGGTCGAAGTCACGCCCGACTATGCGCACGCGAAGATCTACTTCAGCGTGCTCACGGGCGACGTGACCGAGACCACCGAAGCGCTGAACCAGGCCGCCGGATTCCTCCGCAACGGCCTGTTCAAGCGCCTCCACATCCACACCGTGCCGACGCTGCACTTCCTGTTCGACCGCACCACCGAGCGTGCGGCCGACATGAATGCGCTCATCGCGCAGGCCGTCGCTTCGCGTTCGAAAGACGACTAGCGATGAATGCGCCACGCACAAGGGTGCAGCGGCGCCCTGTGCATGGGGTGTTGTTGCTCGACAAGCCGCTGGGACTCTCCAGCAACCAGGCCTTGCAGAAGGCCAAGTGGTTGCTGCGCGCCGAAAAGGCAGGCCATACCGGCACGCTCGACCCGTTGGCCACCGGTGTGCTGCCGCTGTGCTTCGGCGCGGCCACCAAGTTCAGCCAGCTGCACCTCGATGCAGACAAGACCTACGAAGCCACGGCCCGGCTCGGCATCAAGACCGCGACCGGTGACGCCGAGGGCGAGGTGATTGCCGAGCGCCCGGTGCATGTCACCGCCGAAGACCTGGCGCGCGTCCAGGCGCAGTTCACCGGCCCGGTCCGCCAGGTGCCGCCGATGCACAGCGCGCTCAAGAAGGACGGCAAGGCGCTGTACGAATACGCCCGTGAAGGCATCGAGATCGAGCGAGCGCCGCGCGACGTCGTCGTTCATGCCCTGAAAATCACGCAGGCGGCCTCCGAATCGGCGGGCAACGCCATAAAAATAGTAGCCTCCGTGAGCAAGGGCACCTACATTCGCACGCTGGGCGAAGACATCGGCGAGGCGCTGGGCTGCGGCGCCCACCTCACGTCGCTGCGCCGCACGGCCACCGGCGGTTTCGGCGTGGCGCGGTGCATCACGCTCGAGGCGCTCGAGGCCATGGGCGAGGAAGAGCGATTGGCGCAGTTGCTGCCTGCCGAATCCCTGGTCGAGGGCCACACGGTCGTCACGCTCGGCGCGGAAGATGCTGCACGTTTCCTCTCGGGCCTGCGCCGCCGCGGCGAATGGGCCGATGCCACCGAGGTTGCCGTGTTCGGCAGCGAACCGCACGCTTTTCTCGGTACGGCCCATGTCACGGCCAACGAACTGATCCCGGGGCGCTTGCTGAACCCCATCGAAATCCAGCAAATTCTTTTGAACGCACAACAGACCGAAGCGACACCATGAGTACCAAGCAAATCCGCAATATCGCCATCATTGCCCACGTGGACCATGGCAAGACCACGATGGTCGACCAACTGCTGCGCCAGTCCGGCACCTTCGCCGAGCACGAGAAGGTCGTCGACACGGTGATGGACAACAACGCCATCGAAAAGGAACGTGGCATCACGATCCTGGCCAAGAACTGCGCTGTGACCTGGGAAGGCACGCACATCAACATCGTCGACACCCCCGGCCACGCGGACTTCGGCGGTGAAGTGGAACGCGCGCTCTCCATGGTGGACGGTGTGGTGCTGCTGATCGACGCGCAGGAAGGCCCGATGCCGCAGACGCGCTTCGTGACCAAGAAGGCGCTGGCACTCGGCCTGAAGCCGATCCTGGTCGTGAACAAGGTCGACAAGCCGGGCGCGAACCCCGACAAGGTGGTCAATGCCGCCTTCGACCTGTTCGACAAGCTCGGCGCCACCGACGAACAGCTCGATTTCCCTGTGGTGTACGCCTCGGGCATCAACGGCTGGTCGTCGCTGGAAGAAGGCGCTCCCGGCGAGCAGTGGGGCCCCGACATGTCGGCCCTGTTCAACACCATCCTGAAGCACGTGCCGGCGCAGAAGGGCGACCCTGACGCGCCGCTGCAGCTGCAGATTTCCGCGCTCGACTTCTCGACCTTCGTCGGCCGCATCGGCGTGGGCCGCATCAGCCAGGGCACCCTGAAGCCGATGATGGACGTGGTGGTGATGGAAGGTCCGGACGGCAAGGCCGTCAAGGGCCGCGTCAACCAGGTGCTGACCTTCCAGGGCCTGGACCGCGTGCAGGCCACCGAAGCCGGCCCGGGCGAAATCGTGCTGATCAACGGCATTGCCGACATCGGCATCGGCGTCACCGTGACCGACCCCGCCAACCCGGCGCCGCTGCCCATGCTCAAGGTCGACGAACCGACCCTGACGATGAACTTCTGCGTCAACACCAGCCCGCTGGCCGGCCGCGAAGGCAAGTTCGTCACCAGCCGCCAGATCTGGGACCGCCTGCAGAAGGAACTGCAGCACAACGTCGCGCTGCGCGTGAACGAGACCGACGAAGAAGGCATCTTCGAAGTGATGGGCCGCGGCGAACTGCACCTGACCATCCTGCTGGAAAACATGCGCCGCGAAGGCTATGAAATGGCCGTGTCGAAGCCGCGCGTGGTGTTCCGCACCATCAACGGCGAAAAGCACGAACCCATCGAGCTGGTGACGGCCGACATCGAAGACCAGCACCAGGGCGGCGTGATGCAGGCGCTGGGCGAGCGCAAGGGCGAACTGGTCAACATGGAACCGGACGGCCGCGGCCGCGTGCGCCTCGAGTACCGCATTCCGGCGCGTGGCCTGATCGGCTTCACCAACGAGTTCCTGAACCTGACGCGCGGCTCGGGCCTCATCAGCAACATCTTCGACAGCTACGAGCCGCACAAGGGCGAAATCGGCAGCCGCAAGAACGGCGTGCTGATCTCGATGGACGACGGTGAAATCTTCACCTACGCCCTGGGCAAGCTGGACGACCGCGGCCGCATGTTCGTGCGCGCCAACGACCCGGTGTACGAAGGCATGATCGTCGGCATCCACAGCCGCGACAACGACCTCGTGGTGAACGCCACGCGCACCAAGCAGCTGACGAACTTCCGGGTCTCGGGCAAGGAAGATGCGATCAAGATCACGCCGCCGATCGAACTCACGCTCGAATACGGCGTGGAATTCATCGAGGACGACGAGCTGGTCGAAATCACGCCCAAGAGCGTGCGCCTGCGCAAGCGTTTCCTGAAGGAACACGAGCGCAAGCGCGCAAGCCGCGACACGCAAGCGGCCTGACCTTGAGGGGGCCATGCGCCTGACGCACGGCGGGGCTGTGTGGCTGATGGTCGTCGTGACCCTGATGTGGGGCACGGCGGGCGTCGTCACGCGGCACCTCGCGCAGGCGCACAGTTTCGAGATCACCTTCTGGCGCAGCCTCTTCACGATGCTGGCGCTGCTGGTGATCTTGCCGCTTTGGCGGGGGCGCGCCGTGTTTTCGCAGCTGCGCAGCGGCGGGCGCGCACTCTGGATCTCGGGCGTCTGCTGGGCCGTGATGTTCACGGCTTTCATGGTGGCGCTCACGATGGCCTCGACGGCCAGCGTGCTGGTCACGATGTCGCTCGGGCCGCTGCTCACGGCGCTGGCCGCGCGCCTCTTCATCGGCCACCGTCTGCCCCTACGCACGTGGCTCGCCATCGTCGTGGCCGGGCTGGGCATCGGCTGGATGTACGGCACGCAGCTGATGCAGGGCGGGGCGGGCGGTTCGCTGCTCGGCACGCTGGTCGCGCTGTGCGTGCCGCTGGCCGGAGCCACCAACTGGACCGTCGTTCAGCATGCGCATGCCAAGGGGCATGACATCGATCTGGTGCCGGCGGTGCTGATCGGCGCCGTGCTCACGGCCTTGTTCACCTTGCCTTTTGCCTTGCCGTTCCAGGCGAGTGCACACGATCTCGGCCTGCTGGCCTTTCTGGGCGTGTTCCAGCTGGCCATTCCCTGTGTGCTGTCGGTGCTGTGCGCGCAGGTGCTGAAGGCGCCTGAGGTCGCGTTGCTGGCACTGCTCGAGGTGATCTTCGGCATCGCGCTGGCCTGGCTCGGCGCGGGCGAAGCGCCGGCCGCCAGTGTGCTGACCGGCGGTGCGCTGGTCATCGGCGCGCTGGTGTTCAACGAACTGCTGGCGCTGCGCGGACGCCGCACCACGGTGGCCGACAACGCGCTTCCGGGCGCGCACTGAAGAAAAAAAGGCCCCGGCAAATGCCGGAGCCTTCACGATCGGGCGATCGCGGAGATCAGGGGCGAGCGACCTTCCAGGCGCCGTTCAGCACACCGTCACCGGTCTTGTCGCCGGCCTTGACGTCCTTCGACCAGTAATACAGCGGCCAGCCCTTGTAGGCCCATTGGCGCTTGCCGTCTTCGCGAATGATGATGGTGTAGCCGCCGATGGGCTTGGCAGTTTCGGCCACGGGCAGCGGCGGCCAGTTGGTGGCGCACTGGGCGTTGCAGGCGGAGGTGCCGGCGTTGGCCGTATCGCGGGCGAAGGTGTAGAGCGTCATGCCGTTCGGTCCGACCAGCACGCCGTCGGCGGTGCGAGTGGGCGTGTCGGGCGCGCTGGCGGTCTTGTTGGACATGCCGCCGCAGCCGGCGAGCAAGGCCGCCGCGAGGATCGAGGCGCTGAGCAATTTCATGCAGTTTCTCCTTCAGTTGAAAAATCGCGAAAACAAGCCAGGTGGTTGCGCGACCCGGCAGTTTATGCCGGGCTCAGGTCAAATCGCGGTAGGCGAGCGTCGCGAGTTTCAGCAAAACTTCACGCGGTAGCTTGCCAGCAACGGCGTAGCCGAAACCCTGGTCGACCCAATAGAAGCTGGGCACCGGCCCTTCGGACGCGAAGCGGAACGCCGTTTCGCGCGATGCGGCCGTTCCCGCGGCCTGGGCGTCGAGGGTGCCGATGTAGAGCGTCACGCGCTCGCCGGCGGCATCCTCGAACATGAATTGGGCGCGCGCACCGGTTTCGCCGGGCAGCAGGCGGCCGCCGACGAGCGTGTAGCCCATCGTTGTCAGGTCGGGCACCTTGAGCGGCCTGTCGAGGCGCTTGGACAGCCACTGCACAAGGTGCTGCTGCTCGGCGGCCGCCACTTCGACGGGGTGTCTCTTCTCGGGCGCGTAGACGGCGTGCGCGATGGATGCGTCGTGGACGAACTCGCGCATTGCCGGCGCCCTGGCCAGTTGGGCCGGTGCGCTGCGTTGTGCCGACCATTGGGCATTGCCGAGCCAGCCGGCCGCAAAGGCGACGAGCACGCCGGCCGCCATGCCGCCCCAGCGCGTCCAGTTGCTGCGCCGTGCCTGCCGGGGCCGGTTGCGCTCGAGCGCGCTCACCAGGGATGCGGGAATGGATTCGTCGAGCAGCTCGCCATGCAGCCGGCGCAAGGCGTCGCGCTGGGTGTGCCAGGCCGCAACCTGCGCTGCAATGGCGGGGTCGTGCGCCAGGGCCTCTTCGACGGCGGACCGGCGATCGGGCGCCAGCTGTCCGTCGACCAGTGCATGCAGTTCGTCGTCGGTCGGGGGTGGAGCGGGGCGGTTCATGGTGCGGCGGCGGGATTCATTTGAGGCGGCGCAGGCCGGGGCGGTGCGGCGCGGCGGCGCCATCCATCAGCTCCTGCAGCCGGACGCGGGCGCGCGAGAGGCGCGACATCACGGTGCCCGCGGGAACGCCGAGCACCTTGGCCACCTCGGCATAGGAGAGGTCTTCGAGCGTCACCAGCAGCAGCACGGCCCGCTGTTCCTCGGGCAACTGCATCAGGCAGCGCTGCAGGTCGAGGCCGGTGCCGGGATCGCGGCCCGGGTCGACGCCGCCGTGCAGTTCGTGTGCCACATCGTCCAGCGGCACGATGCTGTTCGGCGGTGGCGTGCGCCGCACCTGGCTCGCGAAGATGTTGTGCATGACCGTGAACAGCCAGGCGCGCAGGTCGCTGCCCACCGCCCAGAGCCGCCATTTGCTGCAGGCCCGCTCGAGGGTGTCCTGCACCAGGTCGTCGGCCGCCCACGCATTGCCCGTGAGTGCGCGTGCATAGCGGCGCAGGCTGGGGATGTGGTCGACCAGCAGGCGAGCGTCCATGGGGGCGAGGGCGCGTTCGGGTCAGGGCTTGGCGGTTTTCCAGACGCCGCCGACGCCGTCGCCGGTCTTGTCGCCGGGCTTCGTGTCCTTGGACCAGTGGTAGAGCGGCCAGCCCTTGGCGGCCCATTGCTTCTTGCCGTCATCGCGCGTGACGATGGTGAAGTCGCCTGCGGCCTTGTCGCTGTCGGCGGCCATGAAGGGCGGCCAGTTGGTGGCGCAGGCGCCGTTGCAGACCGACTTGCCGCTGCCGGCCGTGTCCTTGTCGAAGGTGTAGAGCGTCATGCCATTCGCGCCCACCCACACGCCGTCGGCGGCCTTGGGCTGGGCGAGTGCAGGAAGCGCGAGCAGGCTGCTCAGCAGCGCGGTGGCGAGACCGATGGAGGAAACGCGGAAAGGCGACATGGAAAGACTCCTGGTTGGGTGGCATCGACGATCCGATGACACCGCACAAACGCCTGCAGCGCGTTTTTTATTCCATGTCGCGCAAAAAAAGAATCAGCGGTTGCGGCTCTTCATCGCGCGCTCGACCTCGCGCTTGCCTTCGCGGTCCTTGATGGTGTCGCGCTTGTCGTGCTCGGCCTTGCCCTTGGCCAGCGCGATCTCGCATTTGACCTTGCCGGCCTTCCAATGCAGGTTGAGCGGCACCAGCGTGTAGCCCTTCTGCTCGACCTTGCCGACCAAGCGCCGGATTTCTTCCTTGTGCAGCAGCAGCTTCTTGGTGCGGATCGAATCGGGGTTGACGTGGGTCGAAGCGCTCTTGAGCGGGTTGATCTGCAAGCCCACGACGAACAGTTCGCCGTCGCGGATCACCACGTAGCCGTCGGTGAGCTGCACCTTGCCTTCGCGCAGCGATTTGACTTCCCAGCCTTCCAGCACCATGCCGGCCTCGAAGCGTTCTTCGAAGAAATAGTTGTACGCGGCCTTCTTGTTGTCGGCAATGCGGGAGGAGGTATCTTGTTTCTTTGTGGCCATGGCTCGGGAAGATGGGGACGCATGGCTTCAATACAATCCGTCGCGCACGCTGTGCCGATTCTATGAAAACAGTCAACAAGTCCGTCCTCATCTGGTACAGCGCCGAAGAGATGTATGCGCTCGTCACCGATGTGGCGAAGTATCCGCAGTTCCTTCCGTGGTGCGACAAGGCCCGGATCCTCGAGGAAGACGAGGCCGGCATGACCGCCGAAGTCGGTCTGGCCTTCGGTGGCTTTCACCAGAGCTTCACCACCCGCAACAGCCACGTCCCGGGGCGCGAGGTGCATTTGAAGCTGGTCGACGGGCCGTTCTCCAACCTTGACGGCATCTGGAAGTTCGTGCCGGTTGGCGAGCACGGCGAGCGCGCCTGCCGCGTCGAGCTGCACATGAGCTACGGCTTCAGCAACTTTGCCTTGCAGGCGCTCGTGGGGCCGGTGTTCGACACCGTGGCATCCAGCCTGGTCGAAGCCTTCGTCAAGCGCGCCGAACAGGTCTACGGCAGTTCCTGATGATCGAGGTCACGCTGAGCTGTTCGCCGGCGGCACGCGAGGTGTTCGAGCAGGTCCTGCAACTCGAACCCGGTGCCACCGTGAGCGATGCGGTGCGGGCCAGCCAACTGCGGCAACGCTTTCCGGCGCTGGACTGGCGGCAGGCCATGACGCCGGGCATCTGGGGCAGGGCGGTCGAATGGGAGCAGGCCCTGAAGGACGGCGACCGCGTCGAGCTGTGCCGCCCCTTGACGGTGGACCCGAAGGTGGCGCGCCGCGAGCGCTTTCAACGCCAGGGTGCGCGGGGTACCGGCCTGTTCGCCAACCGCCGCAAGGGCGGCAAGGCCGGCTACTGACGCTTACTTGCAGTCGCTGTTGATGACGGACTGCAGGCGTTTCTGCTCGGCGGCGCGGGCCGCATCGTCCATGAATTCGCGCTCGCCCTGGGCGTTGACCTTCGCGATGCGGATGCCGCTGTCGACCGTGGCCTTGCCCTGGCGGGCGAGGGCGCAGTTGTCGGCCTTGGCCTTGGCGACCTTGGCCTCTTCGGCGGCCCGCTTGGCCTTTTCTTCGGCCTCGGCCTTCTTGGTCTTTTCCTCGAGCTCCTTGTCGACGCCGGGCTTGGGCGTGCCGGCGCCTTCGCGCGCCTTGGGCGCTGCTGCCGCCTCGGTGCCCTCGGGTGCCGGGGTTTCCGGCGACGGGACGACGCCGGTGGCCGTCCGCGGCGGCGGCGAGCCCGAACGGCGCAGGATGTTCTTCTCGGGAACGTCGGGCGGCGGCGCCTGGTCGCTGAAGACCTTCTTGCCGTTCTTGTCGATCCATTGCCATTGCGCGCTCGCCGAGAGCGGCAGCGCAACGACACATCCCATCAGCAGCCAGTGCATGAATTTCATCCCCGAAGTTTAGCCGCGCCTTACTTTTTGCAACATGCGCAGTGGGGTGCTTTTGCAACGGTCCGAAAAAGCCCCGGCCGGCGAACTGCGCCGGGCCCTCGTTACAATCCGTCTTTTGGAGCTTCACCCATGCGCCTTCTCGGCAAAGCGCTCACCTTCGACGATGTGTTGTTGGTGCCAGCGTTCTCCCAGGTCCTGCCCAAGGACACCTCCCTCGCCACCAAACTCTCCCGCAACATCACGCTGAACCTGCCGCTCGTCTCTGCGGCGATGGACACCGTGACCGAAGCCCGCCTCGCGATCGCCATCGCGCAAGAGGGCGGTATCGGGATCGTGCACAAGAACCTCACCGCGCAGCAGCAGGCCGCCGAAGTGGCCCGCGTGAAGCGCTACGAATCGGGCGTGCTGCGCGACCCGGTGGTGATCACGCCGACGCACTCGGTGCGCCAGGTGATGGCGCTGTCGGACCAGCTCGGCATCTCGGGCTTCCCGGTGGTCGACGCCGGCAAGGTGGTGGGCATCGTGACCGGGCGCGACCTGCGCTTCGAAAACCGCTACGACGTGCCCGTCAGCGAAATCATGACGCAGCGCGACAGGCTCATCACCGTGCCCGACGGCACCACGCTGGCCGAAGCCAAGGCGCTGCTGAACAAGCACAAGCTCGAACGTCTGCTGGTCATCAACAGCGACTGGGAGCTCAAGGGCCTGATCACCGTCAAGGACATCACCAAGCAGACCAGCTTCCCCAACGCCGCACGCGACGCCAGCGGCCGCCTGCGCGTGGGCGCCGCGGTCGGCGTGGGTGACGGCACCGAGGAACGCGTCGAAGCGCTCGTGAAGGCCGGCGTCGACGCCATCGTGGTCGACACCGCGCACGGCCACAGCGCCGGCGTGATCGAGCGCGTGCGCTGGGTCAAGAAGAACTATCCGCAGGTCGACGTCATCGGCGGCAACATCGCCACCGGCGACGCTGCGCGTGCATTGGCCGACGTCGGCGCCGACGCGGTCAAGGTCGGCATCGGCCCGGGCTCCATCTGCACCACCCGCATCGTGGCCGGCGTGGGCGTGCCGCAGATCATGGCGGTCGACAGCGTCGCCACCGCGCTCCAGGGCACCGGCATTCCGCTGATCTCCGACGGCGGCGTGCGCTACTCGGGCGACATCGCCAAGGCCATCGCGGCCGGCGCCAGCACCGTGATGATGGGCAGCATGTTTGCCGGCACGGAAGAGGCTCCCGGCGAGATCGTGCTGTACCAGGGCCGCAGCTACAAGAGCTACCGCGGCATGGGCTCCATCGGCGCGATGCAGCAGGGCAGTGCCGACCGGTACTTCCAGGAATCGACCACCGGCAACCCCAACACCGACAAGCTGGTTCCCGAGGGCATCGAAGGCCGCGTGCCCTACAAGGGCTCGATCGTCTCCATCGTCTACCAGATGGCCGGCGGCGTGCGCGCCAGCATGGGCTATTGCGGTTGCGCCACCATCGAAGACATGAAGAACAAGGCCGAGTTCGTCGAGATCACCACGGCCGGCATCCGCGAGAGCCACGTGCACGACGTGCAGATCACCAAGGAAGCCCCGAACTACCGGGCTGAGTAAGCCCAATCTGGCCAGACCTTGAAAGTCAGGCCAGATTGGCATTAAAATTTGGGCCAGATTAAATTTTTCTGGCCCCAATGCAATCCATCGGCATCGCTGAAGCCAAGAACAACTTCTCGGCCCTGATCGACCTGGTCGAAAAGGGCGAAGAGGTTCGCATCACCCGCCACGGCAAGGAAGTCGTGCGCATGCTGCCGGTGCGGCGCAAGCCGGTCATCACCGACGAGCAGATCGAGCGCGAGCTGGGGCAGATCGACGCGCTCCACGCCACCATCAAGCCGGGCCTTTCCCTGCGCGCATTGCTCGACGAAGGGCGTCAATCGTGACAGCCTTCGTCATGGACGCCTCCGTCACCGCCGCCTGGCTGCTGCCCGACCTGGCCAGCGAACACACCCGCAAGCTCTACGCCGCCATCCGCCGCGACGAGGTCGAGCCGCAGGCGCCCAATGCCTGGCAATGGGAGTGCGCCAACATCCTCGCCAACGGCGTGCGCAGCGGCCGCATTCCTTCTTCGGCCGTCGAAGGGCTGTGGAGCGTGCTGGACGCCATCCGCCACCGCGTCGAGCTGCATGAACTCGCGCCTGCGCAGCACAAGGCCGTGCTCGCGGTGGCCATCGATGCCGGCGTGTCGCTCTACGACGCGGGCTACCTCTGGCTCGCCCGCTCGCTCAATCTCCCGCTCGCCACGTTCGACGAGCAACTCATCCAGGCCGCGCCGCAAGCGGGCGTCAGGCTGTTCGACATTTCAACGCTCTGAGTCTTCTCCATGCAACACGACAAGATCCTCATCCTCGACTTCGGCTCGCAAGTCACGCAGCTGATCGCACGCCGCGTGCGTGAAGCGCACGTGCTCAGCGAAGTGCACCCCTGCGACGTCACCGACGAATGGGTGCGCGAATACGCCGCCGACGGCCACCTCAAGGGCGTGATCCTTTCGGGCAGCCATGCCAGCGTCTATGAAGAAACCACCGACAAGGCCCCGCAGGCCGTGTTCGACCTCGGCGTGCCGGTGCTCGGCATCTGCTACGGCATGCAGACCATGGCCCACCAGCTCGGCGGCAAGGTCGAAGGCGGCCACAAGCGCGAGTTCGGCTTCGCGGCCGTGCGCGCCCATGGCCACACCGCGCTGCTGAAGGACATCGCCGACTTCACCACGCCCGAAGGCCACGGCATGCTCAACGTGTGGATGAGCCACGGCGACAAGGTCACCGAACTGCCGCCGGGCTTCAAGCTCATGGCCTCGACCGACAGCTGCCCGATCGCCGGCATGGCCGACGAGGCGCGCCGCTACTACGCGCTGCAGTTCCACCCCGAAGTCACGCACACGGTGCAGGGCAAGGCGATCATCGAGCGCTTCGTGCTCGGCATCTGCAGCGCGAAGCCCGACTGGGTCATGCGCGACCACATTGCCGAAGCCGTGCAGAAGATCCGCGAGCAGGTGGGCGATGAAGAAGTCATCCTCGGCCTCTCGGGCGGTGTCGATTCGAGCGTGGCTGCCGCGCTGATCCACCGCGCCATCGGCGACCAGCTGACCTGCGTGTTCGTCGACCACGGCCTGCTGCGCCTGAACGAAGGCGACATGGTCATGGAGATGTTCGAAGGCAAGCTGCATGCGAAGGTGATTCGCGTCGACGCGAGCGACCTGTTCCTCGGCAAGCTGGCCGGCGTGAGCGACCCCGAAGCCAAGCGCAAGATCATCGGTGGCGAGTTCGTCACCGTGTTCAAGCAGGAAGCGGCCAAGCTCAAGGCCGGCGACGGCGGCCACAAGGGCGCGACCTTCCTGGCGCAAGGCACGATCTATCCGGACGTCATCGAGTCGGGCGGCGCCAAGAGCAAGAAGGCCGTCACCATCAAGAGCCACCACAACGTCGGTGGCCTGCCCGAACAACTCGGCCTCAAGCTGCTCGAACCGCTGCGCGACCTGTTCAAGGACGAGGTGCGAGAACTCGGCGTGGCGCTCGGCCTGCCGCCCGAGATGGTGTACCGCCATCCGTTCCCCGGCCCGGGCCTGGGCGTGCGCATCCTCGGCGAAGTGAAGAAGGAATACGCCGACCTGCTGCGCCGCGCCGACGCGATCTTCATCGAGGAACTGCGCAACTTCACCGACGAGAGCGGCAAGACCTGGTACGACCTCACGAGCCAGGCCTTCACCGTCTTCCTGCCGGTGAAGAGCGTGGGCGTGATGGGCGACGGCCGCACCTACGACTACGTGGTCGCGCTGCGCGCCGTGCAGACCAGCGACTTCATGACCGCCGACTGGGCCGAGCTGCCGTATGCGCTGCTCAAGAAGGTGTCGGGCCGCATCATCAATGAAGTGCGCGGCATCAACCGCGTGACCTACGACGTGAGCAGCAAGCCGCCGGCGACGATCGAGTGGGAGTGATCCAGCGTACCGGGCGGGGCTTCCGATGGGCCTAGCTTCCTCGGCTGCCCGTGCGCTTTAATTCCGAAAGAATGGTCCGAAGCTGAGCCGGCTTGACAGGCTTGTTGACCAGCTTCAGCCCGGCGTTCGCAGCCGCCAGGCCCACAGCCACCGACGTATCGGCGCTGACAACCAGGGCAGGAACACTTCGCGCCAACCGGTTCCGCAGTTCCAGCAGGGCGCTGATGCCATCGATCTCCCCAGCCCCTAGCTGGTAGTCGACGACCGCGAGGTCCGGAGGAGATTGCGGCGGGCTGTTTGCTCGCAGGAAGTCGGCCGCGCCCGCGCTCGAGTTCACGCGGCAGCCCCATCTCTCGAACAGCGTGACGGTCTGGTTCCGGACCACTGGATCGTCGTCGAGAACTGCAATTCGGCAACCCCAAAGCACATCCTCTGCGCTGGGGCGTTGGGACAAGGTCGCAAGCTTGGCCGGGCCGGCCGCCGTGCTATCGGCGCGTGGCACTCTCAACCAAAAACAACTGCCCCTTCCGAGCGTCGATCGCACACCGATCTGGCAACCCAGGGCTTCGGCGGTCCGCTTCGCGATGGCCAATCCGAGCCCTGCATGTCCTGTGCTGTCGGTGAGCCCGGCAGGCGTTGCCAGACGATGGAAGGGCAAGAAAATTTCCGGGCATTCGGCCTCGGGTATTCCGGGCCCGGTATCCAGCACGAGCATGTCGACATGCTCTCCGGCGCGTCGGCAACCCACGACGACCCGGCTTTCAGGGCAGTGGCTCAGCGCATTGGAGATGAAGTTGCCGAGCACGCAATGAAGCATGTTGGCATCGCTGTAGGTCACCAGCCGGGTCGGTGCAAATCGGAGAAAGATCCCGCGCTGCCGGGCCTGCGGGACGAACTCGCTTTCCAGACGATCGAAAACCGCCTGCAACGACACCCGCGCGATCCGCGGCCTCGTTGCGTTCGATTCCAGGCGGGTCAAGTCCAGCAGCGATTCGAAGGAGTGTTGAAGGGAATGGATCGCGCTGACGATTCCAGACAGCAACGACCGTCCTTGCGCATCCGCTACGTGTTTGTCCAGCTCATGGGCCAGCAATCCCATCGCGTGGACGGGCTGCCGCAAATCATGGCTCACGACGGAGACGAAGCGGGTTTTGACTTCGAGGTTTTGCGCAAGGCTGGAGAACCGCCGTTGGAGTTCCCCGACCTGTTCGGCTTCGCGGTAGCGGGAGTCGAGAAACCGGGACATTCTTTCATTGAGAATCTTGCTCAGGACGGCCAGGAGCGCCGTGATGACGGGGATGGCGATGACAAGACCGCCGCCGGCGCCGTGATACAGCAAGAGCGCCTGAACGGTCAGCATCGATGGCAACAGAAGGGCGAGGTACTGCCACACGCTGATCATCGAAATCAGCAGGCCTCCACTGCAAATGACACCCAGGCAACTCAGCAAGGTCCATAGGCTGTACGAGGAACCGGCATCGAAGAAAAGTACGAACGCACACGCCCATGCGGTGCCGTGGGCAACGTTGTAAAGGAGTCGGGTTCTCAGCGAGCGCTCGGCCTCCCGCGTCGTCTTTGGCGCGAAACCGCGCTTTGCGAACATGCGAAAGAATTGGCTGCTTGTCAGCAGAAGGTAGGCGCCGAACCATGCGGACAACCACCGTCTGTCGGCGGCATTCCACATCAAAAGAACAAGGAACAGCCCCGTCAGCAATGCGCATGCCGTCAGCATGGCCTCCAACTGGTGGTCCATGATGGCGCGATCTATCAGGACCATGCGCCGCACCGAAGGCGACAGGGCCGAAGAGCCTGCGCGGACACGTGTACCGCCGCAACCTTGGCCCGGCGTATCGGCGGCTTCAGGCATCGAAAAGTTCTGGCTTGCTGCGCAGCAGGCAAATCAGCTGGCTGCGCGAACCGACGTCGAACAGCCGCAAGAGATTGGCCATGTGGTTCTTTGTCGTTCCCACGGACAGGCCCAGGCGCTGGCTGATTTCCTTGTTCGACAATCCGTCCAGCAACAACAGCAGCACGTCGCGTTGCCTCGACTGCAAGCGCACTTCTGCCCGATCGCTTCCGCGCAGGGCCGCAATGCCTGCTTGGGGGGCTGATGTCGCTGCGGGAGGATTTTGCGCAAGCTGTTCCGTCAGAAGTTCAGGGGGCAGGTAAATCCCGCCATCGAGAATGATCTGCACCGCATGCTTGAGGAGTTCGGTCTGCATGGCCTTCGATGCGTATCCCGATGCACCCTGCAAGAACGTCTGGCGAATCACCTGCGGATCGTTTTGCGCCGAGAAAACCAAGACCGGCAGGTCAGGGTGCTTCTGCCGAAACGAGATCAATGGATCGACGGCTTCGCTGCCAGGCAGGTTCAGGTCAAGCAGGACAAGGTCGATGTCCGGATGTTCAATTGCCAACAGGATTGCCGCATCGAGGGCGGCTGCCTCGAGGATGGCGGTTTCCACACCGCCAACGGAGGCCAGAGCAATGCGAAGACCCTGCCGCACGATGGCGTGATCTTCAACCAACAACAATTTGACAGCCACCTTGACTCCAGCATTGCGCACCGCGCTATTCATGGCTGGGCAATTCCTTGCCTTGCCGTTTTTTCAAACCTCTCGATGCGAACTATGCTACTACTGTCGTGTCAATAGGTGCGATCGGTCGTCGAGTTCAAGCGCAGCATGGCCGCGTCGGCCGTTTCGTTCGGACTCACGCACGTCACGCCAACCGCCAGTGCCGGTGGGCCATACAGCTTTGAAACTCGCGCAGCCGTGTCACGGCAGGCTGCGTCGACGATGACCCTTGCCGCATCGAGTTCGAGATGCGGCATCACGACCGCGAATGCGTTCGCGTTCCACCGCGCCACAAGGTCGGCTTCGGAAAACGCATTCCTCAGCGCTTTCGCGCTCTCCATCATGACCTCCTCGGCGGCATCCTCCCCCAACTCGCGATGGATCCGGCTCAATGCCTCGACACGAATCACGGCGATGGCCAATGGCGACAGGGAATGCCGTGCGATCTTTGCCTGCCTGATCAAGTCTGCGTCAAATGCCGCGTGATTGGGCAATCCGGTGAGTTCATCCACCATGAATTCGTCTGCAATTCTCTGTCGATCATCCTCGGACAATTCCATTCGGAGAACCGTGTACGCGAAGATCGACACCAGGGAAAAGGCCATCAGTCCCTGCAGCAGCGTCGGAATCAGCATCTGCTGAAACAAGCCGGTGCCAAGTTTTTGGAGCAATAGCTGATCGGCACCCAGAAGAACGGAAACAAGGGAAAAGAACAGGATCGACACGATCCAAAGGTTGCCGGAAAAGGCCAGTGTCCAGAAGACCGTGACAAGGGGCGTCCAAAAAAGCAACTGTCTGAACGACGCCAACGCCTCTTGCCCGTCGGCCAGGAAAAGAAGCGCAATGCTTTTGGCAATGCCGATCCAGATGATTGCCGTGATCGCGAAATCGGTAAGCAGAACGCTCTGCACCGGCCAGCGCAGCGCCGCAACCCAAAGAAGCGCTGAAAAAAGGGCAAAAGCGGCGTTGAACCATCCTGTCACGCTGCCCCAGTTCAGGTTTGCGTAGTACAGCAACACCAGGACCAGGAGGGGCAGGGTCCATCGGTGAACCGACAGCCGCCATTGGTGTTCCGGCCGGACGAGCCCGTTGGCCACCCACAGATTCATAACCAGTCCTTTTCACGTGAAGCGATGGCCTTGATCGCAGGCATCGAGGGAAACGGGTGCAGGTTACTGCAGGAGAGAACGACCGGAGGTCCAAAAGACACCTGCCATTTGGCACGAGCCCTTTGGCATCTAGCAAATGGTCCACGTCGCGATGACATTAAGTCTTAAGTCATCTTTTGGTAACTATCTGTTGGGTCCCTCTGCTGCCATGAATCAAAGCCAGCCAACTGTAAACAGCGGTCCGTCGCGTGAGGCAAACGCCCGGGACGATTTGATCGAGTGCCTGGCGTTCGTGGCGAAGCATGCAGGGGCGCCACGGAGCATCGCTGCGATACGGGCCGGGTTGCCAAGGTATGCCGGCGCGGCGACGCCCGACATGTTGATCCGCGCTGCCCAGCAGATCGGTTTTTCCGCGCTTCTCATCGAGCGGAAACTGAAGGAAATTCACCCTTTCATGCTTCCAGCGGTTCTGCTGCTGGACGACGGGCGCGCATGCGTTCTTTGCCGGATTGCCGAAGATGGCAACTCCTGCGAGGTCATGGTCCCCGATTCCGACGAGGAATTGGCCTGGATATCTTCCGGCGACCTGGCGGCGCGGTACACCGGCCAATGCGTTTTCCTGCGGAAGAAATCAGGAAACGACGAACGCGCCGGCGTCCCTGCGCCGAAGGCGGATCAAAGCTGGTTCTGGGGCACCTTGTGGCGGTTTCGCCGGTACTACGGCGAAACGGTGGTCGCTGCGGTTCTCGTCAACCTGCTGGCGCTTGCGGGGACGTTCTTCATCATGAACGTCTACGACCGGGTGGTGCCCAACCAGGCGTATGCAACGCTGTGGGTGCTGGGCATCGGCGCCGTGGTCGCGATGGTCTTCGAGTTCGCCATGCGTTGTCTTCGCGCCTGGTTCATCGATACGGCGGGCAAGAAGGCGGATCTCATCCTCGGCTCGGCCCTGTTCCGGCAAACCATGGCGCTTCGCCTGGAGCAACGGCCAGCCTCGAGCGGTGCATTTGCCAACCTGCTGCGCGAATTCGAGACCGTTCGGGATTTCGCCGCGTCGGCCACGCTGGCCGCGCTGACCGATCTGCCTTTCGTCGCGCTCTTCCTGTTCGTCATTGCGCTGGTTGCCGGCCCCCTCGTCTGTGTGCCTGTCGCCGCGGTGCCGCTCGTGGCGGGCGCCGGCTTGCTCGTTCAATGGCCGCTGTCCAGGATCATGCAGGAGAACCTGCGCGAATCTTCGGTCAAGCATGGCGTTCTCATCGAGGCCGTTGAAGGCCTGGGGACGCTCAAGGCCAACAACGCCGAAGGATTCATGCAGAAGCGCTGGGAAGATGCCAGCGCCCATGGCGCCCAGACCGCAACGAAGTCGCGCTTCCTGTCCGGGCTGGCCATGAACTACGTTGTCTTTACCCAGCAGGTGGCAACGGTGGTGATGGTCGTCTGGGGCGTCTATCTCATTCACGGCGGCCAGCTCTCCATGGGCGCCTTGATTGCTGCGGTCATGCTGGGAGGGCGCGCACTGGGGCCGCTGGGACAGGTGGCGACCCTGGCCGTGCGCTACCAGTCGGCCAGGGCTGCGTTTCGGGCGCTGGACGCGCTGATGCGCGCGCCCGTCGAACGCGAGTCGCATCGGGCGTACCTGAATCGCCCGCGGTTGAGCGGGGCCCTCGTCTGCGCCGATCTCTGGTTTGCCTACCCCGGCCAGCAGCAGGCCGTCGTGGAGGGCGTGAGCCTGAGGATCGAGGCCGGTGAGCGAGTCGCCGTTCTCGGGCGCGTCGGCAGCGGAAAAAGCACCTTGCTCAAAGTAGCCGCAGGGTTGTACCGGCCTCTGCGCGGACAGGTCCTGCTGGACGGTGTCGATATCCAGCAAATCGAACCTGCCGATGTCCGGCGGAACCTGGCCTACGTCGAGCAGGAAGCCCGTCTCTTCTATGGCACCTTGCGCGACAACATCATGCTTGCCAGCCCGCGTGCGACGGATGAGGAACTCTTGAGCATCGCCCGGATGACGGGACTGGATCGGGTGGCGGCCCGGCATCCGCTTGGTTTCGACATGCCGGTGGGTGAACGCGGCGAAGGTCTCTCCGGGGGGCAAAAGCAACTGGTCAGCCTGGCGAGGTGCCTGCTGTCTTCACCTGCAGCCATGCTCTTCGACGAGCCGACGGGCGCCATGGACACCGCCACGGAGTCGATGTTCATCGCGGGGCTTCGTCCCTTGCTGGCCGGACGAACGATGGTTGTCGCGACCCATCGTCGCGCGATGCTGAGCCTTGTATCGCGCGTGATCGTCGTGGATGGCGGCAGGGTGGTCGCGGACGGTCCCAGGGACAGGGTCCTGGCGGCGCTGGCTGCCAGCCCGATGCCCGTCGATGGGCTGCAACCAGCAAGGGCCGGGAAATGACGCGCTCCGGTCCCGATGAGATGAAATCGAGTGTGGCAGCTGCCGTTGGCCCGGTGAAAACCGGCGGGCAGGGCAAGCCTGCACAACGGCCATTGCGCAGCGCCGATCTCGAATACATGGGCCACCTGCATTCGGCCATGGTCACCCACTCGACGCACCGCGCAAGTCTCATGCTTTGGATCACTGCGGTGATCGTGGGCGTTGCGCTGATCTGGGCAAAGTTCGCGGTCCTGGAAGAAATCACGGTCGGCCAGGGGCGGGTGATACCGACAAGCCGTGAGCAGGTCATCCAAAACCTCGAGGGCGGCATTCTTGCCGAGATGGACGTCAGGGAAGGGGACATTGTCGAGAAGGGGCAGGTTCTCCTGCGCATCGATGGCGCCAAGGCGAACGCGGTCTACCGCGAAGGCGTCTCCAAGCTCCTTGCCCTCAAAGGCGCCGCAACGCGTCTGCGTGCAGAAGCGCTGGGCCGGCCCTTGAGTTTTCCCGACGATGTTCGGGAATCGCCGGACATCGTCGCCACCGAAACCGAAGCATTCAACGCCCGCAGGCGCGCACTCGTCCAAGGGGGGGACGCGCTGCACCGCAGTCTTGCGCTTGCCGAGCGGGAAATATCGATCACGGAGCCGCTGTCCGCCAAAGGACTGGTTTCCGAGATCGAGCTTCTCAAGCTTCGGCGCCAGGCCAACGACCTCCGGGCCCAGATCGCAGAACGGGAAAACAAGTACAGGTCCGATGCGAACACCGAACTGAGCAAGGTCGAGGGCGAACTTGCGCAGGTCGGCGAAAACGTGGCGGGACGCCAGGATGTCGTCGAGCGCACGACCGTCAGGGCGCCCTTGCGTGGCACGGTGAAGAACATTCGCGTCACCACCATTGGCGGAATCATCCAGGCCGGCACGGACATCATGGAGATCGTGCCGTTGGAAGACCAGCTCCTGGTGGAGGCCAGGATCAAGCCCTCCGACGTCGCATTCCTGCGCCCCGGCCTGCCCGCCACGGTGAAGATTTCCGCCTACGACTTCGGTATCTACGGCGGGCTCGAGGGGACCATCGAGCACGTCAGTCCGGACACATTCAAGGACGAGAAGAGGACCGTGGCGAACCCCGAAGACTCTGCGTACTACCGCCTGCTCGTCCGCACGAAAACAGCCACCCTCAAACGCAACGACATGTCGCTGGAGATCATTCCCGGCATGACCGCAAGCGTCGAGATCCTGACCGGACACAAGAGTGTTCTCGATTACCTGCTCAAGCCTGTATTCAAGGCACAGGAAGCAATGCGTGAACGGTAAAGACCACAGGTTCGGACAAAACTGCGGAAAACGCGCCATGAGATCGACGGGAAGACTGGCCGTGCCACTGAGTGTGGCCATATTGATGCTGAGTGCGATGAGCACGGCCAGGGCTGAAAAAAACGAGGCTGCAACGCCTCTGCCTTCTCTTGTCGTCGCCGTGCCGGAGCGTCCTGCGTCATCGGGTCTTGCGGCACTGAAGGAGTCGGTCGAACTGGCTGTTCGGCGCAGTCCGCGGGTGAAGGAGGCCTTGGCAAACTGGCAGGCCGCTCGCCAGGACGTGGAGCAGGCCAATGGCGGCCTTTACCCCACGATCGATGTGTCCAGCAACACCCGGCGCTGGCCGGTGGGAGGCGGCGGCGCCAGCGCAAGTCCGCAAGCCACGGCGATCACTGCGAGCTACTCGGTCTATGACGGTGGCCGCATTCGTGGCGACATCGAACAGCGTGAGCATCTGGCGCAAGCTGCAAGGGATCGGCTGACGCTCGTGACAGAGGAAATTGCGTTCAAGACGGTGGTCGAGCATCTTCAGGTCGAGAAGTATTTCCGGATGGCGGCCATTGCCGAAGAGAGCATTGCCTCGCACGAGAAGATCGCTCAACAGGTTCTCGAGATCTCCCAGATCGACCGAGGCCGCCAGAGCGACCTCACCCAGGCAAGGGCCCGGCTCGAGCGGGCACGCGCCAACCGAGCCCTGTTCGTCGGAAAACTGCGCGAGGCACGGCAGTCGTACATGCGCCTTGCGGGACGGGCGCCTGTACGCCTCAGCGCGGAAGATCTGGTCGGCTTGCGGGTCGATTTGCCTGCGGATGCGCTCGAGGGCGTCATTCAATCGCATCCCGCCCAGCGGGCCGCCGAAGCCGAGGCTGAAGCCGCGCGCACCGCCGCGCGCACCGCGCTCGCGTCGAGTTCTCCTCAAGTCAATCTGGAGGCCCGAGCGACGACCGAGCGGGACGCTCTCAATCGCAGGGTGGGGCCGAACATCGGTGTTGCGCTGAAGTGGAACGCTTTTCGCGGCTTTGGGGACGAGGCTGCGCAGAAAGCGGCGGCCGAACGAAGCGTCGCCGCTGCCGAGCGGTCCCAGGAAACCGGCATGGAGCTCGGAGAGCAGATCCTCCAGTCCCTCGAGGAGATTGCCAGCTTGCAGGATCAGGTGACCCTCTTGAATTCACGCAGCACGCAGACCGATCTGGTCCGCGAAGCCTACCGGGAGCAATTCAAGATCGCCCGCCGGACATTGCTCGATGTGCTCAATGCAGAGAGCGAGCATTTCGAGACCCGGTCAAGCGCCGTCTCGACGCATTTCGATTTTCTGGCAGCCCAGTTCCGTTCGTTCTTTGCCCGTGCGGCGCTTTCGCGCGAGCTGGGGGTGAGCGAGCTCGATCGGCATCCGCAGTAGATCCAGCCAGGCCGCTGCGAGGCGGTGAGGCTTGCAGCGAAGAAGAACCCTATCGGGAAGGAGTGACAGTCATGAAGCAACGGCGTTCGGCAAAGAGGGTTTCAAAGGCGGACCGGTCGTGGGGCAGGTTCCGGCTTGTGGTTGCTGTCGTGGCGCTGGCAGGCTGCGCTTCCGCACCCCAGGAGTCCCGGATGTCGGGGGCGCTGAGCGGGCCGGACACGCTGCAGGCCAATTCAACCTGGCGGGTGACCGGCAACGAGGCAGTACTGGTCTTCTACCGCGAATCCGGCGCAGGCAGGCAGGCCCTGAACGTGTGGGTCGATGGTCGGGTGGCGGGCACCTTGCAGCCCGGGCGTTTTGCGCTGACGCGTGCATGCGCCGGAAGCGTGGCGCTGAAGGTGGCCGAGAGCGGGCAGCCGTCGGGCGAGGCCGCGACGTCGCGCCAGAGCGTGCCGGGCGGCCGGACCGTTTTCTTCCGCATCGGCGAAAACGCGCAGGGTCGCTTCGAGGCGCAGCAGGTGACCGAGGCTGTCGCCCGTGGCGCCTTGACCGATCTGAAGATCTCGCACGTCATCGACCGGCATGCCGTCGAATGCGCGCCGGCCCGTGCCGACGGGCCTGCAGTCGTGCTCCGCAGGGTCGAGCTGAGTGCCGATGCCCTGTTTGCCTTCGATGGCTCCGGCGTGCAGGACATCGTTCCGCAAGGGCTGAACCGATTGGATGCACTGAAGCAGGAAATCCGTGTGCAGGGCCTGCAGGTACTGAGCCTGCGCATCACCGGCCATTCCGATCGCTTGGGAGGGGAGGCCTACAACGAGCAGTTGTCGCTGGCGCGTGCGGCCACGGTGGCCGAATACCTGCGCCGCCGAGGGCTGGACATCCCCATGTCGACGCAGGGCCGCGGTGCGCTGGATCCGGTGAGCACCGGTTGCGTGGGGGCGCAGGTCACGCCGGAGCTGATCCGTTGCCTGTCCCCGGACCGCCGGGTCACCGTCGATTTGATAGGCCAGGCGCCGGCCAAGCCGTGAGCGCGGAGCAGGTGGGCGCAGGCATCGGGCGATCGGTCATCCGCCAGCACCACCAGGCAAGTCCGGCCTGAAGGGCTGCATCGGGTTTCGAGAAATTCACAGAGCAAGACAAGAGATTTTTTGGGGAGAGCTGCAATGAGCAAGCAAGTACAAGTTTCAATCAAGAATTCCAGCGGTGCGACGAGCAACGCCACGGTGGACGTCGATCGCGGACCGGGCGGCCGGCCGATGGTGATCAAGGGACAGCCAGGTTCTTCGTACCAGCTCAAGGACATGCTGACCGGGACGGCGCCGGACCAGGTGCTCGTCAAGCGCAAGGGCAACAACCTGCACATTCGCCTGCTGGACGAACGGGACGCGGCGGTCGGGGCCGAGACCTCGCCCGATATCGTGATCGAGAACTTCTACGACGATCCCAATGCGAGCCTCACGGGCCAGGCCGAGAACGGCAGTTTCTACAACTACCTGCCGCAGGAGGGCGACGCCTCGCACCTGATCGAGCATCTGGGCGACGGTGCGTCTTCGTACCAGAGCCTGGGCTATTCGCAGGCGGCACCGGCCGCCGCCGCCGCGGGCGCGGCGGGCTTGTCGCCATGGCTGCTGGCGCCGCTGGCCGGCCTGGCGCTGGCGGGCGGATCGAGCCACCACACGGCAGGGCAGGCGATCGCGCCGGTTCCGGCGCCTTCGCCTGCACCGGATACTGTCGCGCCTTCCAAGCCGACGCTGATCGCAACGGACGACGTGGCACCGGTAGCCGGCGCCATTGCCGACGGCGCAACCACCAACGACAACGTGCCCGTGCTGAGCGGCGCCGCCGAGCCGGGCGCGACGGTGAGGCTGACCATCGACGGTGGCGCGCCCGTGACGGTGGTGGCCGACGGCGCCGGCAACTGGCGCTACACACCGCCGGCGGCCCTGGCCGACGGCCGGCACACGGTGTCGATCACGGCGACCGACGCGGCGGGCAACGTCAGCCCGGCTGCCACACTGGGCTTCACGGTCGATACAGGCATTCCGTCGGCGCCCACGCTCGTCGGCACCGACGACCGGGGGGCGACCCAAGGTGCGATCGTCCATGGCTCGACGATCGACGACAGCATTCCGACGTTCGGCGGTACGGCGGAGTCCGGCGCAAAGCTGACGTTGGTCATCGACGGCACGAATCCCGTCGAAGTCATCGCAGACGGCAGCGGCCATTGGCGCTATACCCCGCCGGCGCTGGCCGATGGCCTGCACAACGTCACGGTCACCCAGACCGATGCCGCCGGCAATGTCAGCCCTCCCGCGACGCTGGCTTTCACCATCGACACGGGTGTTCCGGCGCTGCCGACGGTGGCGGCTGCCGACGACGTGACGCCGGTGGTCGGTCCGGTTGTCAACGGTTCGACAACCAACGACAACCTCCCTGTGCTGAGCGGCACCGCGGAGGCGGGCGCCACGGTGGCACTGACCATTGCCGGGCCCACGCCCTCGACAGTGACGCTGACGGCGGCTGCCGACGGCAGCTGGAGCTACGCGCCCTCGGTGCTGGCCGACGGCGCCTACAGCATTTCCGTCACCCAGAGCGACGCGGCGGGCAACGTCAGCCCGGCGGCCACGCTCGCCTTCACCGTCGACACGGGCGTTCCGATGGCGACATCGTCGATCGCGGCAATCACGACGGACAGCGGCGCCGCCGGCGACTTCGTGACCAGCGACAACACGCTGGCAATCAACGGCACCCACGCGGCGCTCGGTGCCGGCGAGACGGTGCAGCTGTCGCTGGACGGCGGCGCGAGCTGGGTGGCGGTGACGCCGGTGACGGCGACGAGCTGGAGCTACAACAACACCGGCACGGTGTTGGCGGACGGGACGTACAACTTCCAGACCCGCGTGATCGATGCGGCCGGCAATACCGGCGCCATATCGAGCCGCGTCGTGGTCATCGATACGGCGGCGCCGACGGCAACGTCTGTGATCACGGCGGTGGCGACGGACAGCGCAACGGCGGGCGACTTCGTCACCAACGACCCGACGCTCCTGGTCAGCGGCACCCACTCGATGCTCGGATCCGGCGAGGTGGTGCAGGTCTCGCTCGATGGCGGCATGACCTGGGCGGCGACGACGCCTGTGACGGCGACGAGCTGGCGCTTCGACAACACCGGCGCGGTGCTGGCGGACGGCGTTCACAGCTTCCAGACACGGGTGGTCGACGCGGCCGGACTGACCGGCCCGGTCGCGAGCCAGGTTGTGCGCATCGACACAGGCGTTCCGACAGCCCCCGGGCTGACGGCGACGGATGACCAGGCGCCGGTGACCGGTGCGATCGCCAATGGCGCAACGACCAACGACAACCAGCCGATGCTGGGCGGCGCGGCGGAGCCGGGCGCGACCATCACCATCACGATCGACGGCACACCGGTGACGGTGACGGCGGATGCGGCGGGCCATTGGAGCTATGCGCCTCCGGTACTGGTCGATGGAGCGCACAGCGTCTCGGTGACGCAGACCGATGCGGCGGGCAATGTCAGCCCGGCGACGACACTCTCCTTCACCGCCGACACGACGGCGCCAGCGGCGCCGACGCTGGCTGCAACGGATGACGTGGCACCGGTGGTGGGCGCGATCGCCAACGGTTCGACGACCAATGACAACGTGCCGGTCCTGAGCGGCGCGGCGGAGCCGAATGCGACGGTGACCCTCACCATCGATGGCGCACCGGTGACGGTGACGGCCGATGGGGCGGGCGTCTGGAGCTTCACGCCGGCAGCGCTGGCCGACGGCCTGCACAGCGTCTCGGTGACGCAGACCGACGCGGCGGGCAATGTCAGCCCGGCGGCGGCGCTCGGCTTCACGGTCGATACGGCCGTTCCGGCGGCGCCGACACTCATCGGCACGGATGACGTGGTGGCTGTGACCGGTGCGATCGCCAACGGCGCGACCACCAATGACAACGTGCCGATGCTGAGCGGCACGGCCGAGGCGAATGCGACGGTGACCCTCGCCATCGACGGCACGCCGGTGACGGTGATCGCTGACGGGGCTGGCAACTGGAGCTTTACGCCGGCAGCGCTGGCCGACGGGGCACACAACGTCTCGGCGACCCAGACCGACGCGGCCGGCAATGTGAGCCCGGCGGCGGTGCTTTCTTTCACGGTCGATGCGACGGCGCCAACGGCACCGGTCTTCACCGGCACGGACGACGTGGCACCCGTGACCGGCAGCATCGCCAACGGCTCGACGATCAACGACGTGCGCCCGGCGATCAGCGGGACCACTGCCGAGCCGAATGCAACGGTGACCGTCACCATCTCCGGCCCGAGCGATGTCACGGCCACGGTGGTGGCGGATGGGGCTGGCGCCTGGAGCTTCACGCCCGGCGCCGATCTGCTCGATGGTGGCTACAGCGTCACTGCCACCCAGACCGACGCGGCCGGCAACACCAGTGCGGCCGGCGCACCGCTGACCTTCATGCTCGACTCGGCGGCACCGCTGTCGATCTCGACGATCACGGCGATCACCAACGACAGCGGCATCTCCTCGAGCGACTTCGTCACCAATGACCCGACGCTCGTCATCGGCGGCAGCAACAGCCCGCTGGCGGCGGGCGAGGCGGTGCAGATCTCGCTGGACGGCGGTGCGACCTGGGCGAGCACGACGCCGGTGACGGCGACGAGCTGGAGCTTCGACAACAGCACCAGCACGCTGGCGGATGGAACCTACAGCTTCCAGACCCGGGTGATCGACGCGGCCGGCAACGTCGGGACCCTGTCGAGCCAGGCGGTGACCGTCGATGCCACGACCCCTTCGGCGAGTTCGACGATCATGGCGATCACGGCCGACAGTGGTGTCGCCGGAGACTTCGTCACCAGCGACAACACACTCACGGTCAGCGGTGGCAACACGGCGCTGGGAGCCGGCGAGGCGGTACAACTGTCGCTCGATGGCGGCGCGAGCTGGGTGGCGGTGACGCCGGTGACGGCGACAAGCTGGAGCTACAACAACACCGGCACGGTGTTGGCGGACGGGACGTACAACTTCCAGACCCGCGTGGTCGATGCGGCCGGCAATACTGGAACCGTATCGAGCCAGGCGGTGATGGTCGACACGGCGGCGCCGAGCGCGACTTCGACGATCTCGGCAATCTCGGCCGACACCGGCACGGCGGGCGACTTCGTCACCAATGACACCGACGGCCTGACAGTGACGGGCACGAACACGGCGCTCGCCGCCGGCGAGATGGTGCAGATCTCGCTGGACGGCGGCGCGACGTGGTTCGCGACCACACCGGTCACCGGCACGAGCTGGACCCATGCCACGGCAGCCCTGGGCAACGGCAGCTACAGCTTCCAGACACGGGTGATCGACGCGGGCGGGCTGACCGGCCCGGTCGCGAGCCAGGCGGTGGTGATCGATGCGGGCGTTCCGACGGCCCCGACGCTCATCGGCACGGACGACGTGGCGCCGGTGATCGGATCGATCACGGCCGGATCGACCACCAATGATGCCCAGCCGGCGCTGAGTGGTACCGCAGAACCGAACGCGACGGTGACCCTCACCATCGACGGCACACCGGTCACGGTGACGGCGGATGCAGCAGGCCACTGGAGCCACACGCCTGCGGCCCTGGCCGACGGAGCGCACAGCGTCTCGGTGACCCAGACCGACGCGGCCGGCAATGTCAGCTCGGCGGCAGCACTCGGCTTCACGGTCGACACGGGCGTTCCGGCAGCACCGACACTCGCCGGAACGGACGACGTGGCGCCGGTGATCGGTGCAATCGCCAACGGCTCGACGACCAACGACAGCCAGCCGGTGCTGAGCGGCGTGGCCGAGCCGGGCGCGACGGTGAGGCTGACGATCGACGGCGGAGCACCGGTGACGATCGTGGCCGACGGCGCAGGCAACTGGAGCCACGCACCGGCGGCGCTCGCCGACGGCGCGCACACCGTCTCGGTGACGCAGACCGACGCGGCGGGCAACGTCAGCCCGGCGGCAGCGCTCGGCTTCACCGTCGACACGGCTGTCCCGGCAGCGCCGACGCTGATCGGCACGGACGATGTGGCGGCCATGACCGGTGCGATCGCCAACGGCGCGACCACCAATGACAACGTGCCGGTGCTGAGCGGCACGGCGCAGCCAGGTGCGACGGTGACCCTCACCATCGACGGCACGCCGGTGACCGTCACCGCCGACGGTGCCGGCAACTGGAGCTTTACGCCGGCAGCACTGGCCGACGGGGCACACAGCGTCTCGGTGACCCAGACCGACCCGGCCGGCAATGTGAGCCCGGCGGCGGTGCTCGGCTTCACCGTCGACGCAACGGCGCCAACAGCGCTGGCCTTCACCGGCACCGACGACGTGGCACCGGTGACCGGCACCATCGCCAATGGCTCGACGATCAATGATCGTCGTCCCGAGATCAGCGGCACGAGCGCCGAGCCGAATGCGACGGTGAGCATCAGCATCTCCGGCCCGACGGATGTCACGGTGACGGTGGCAGCGGATGGGGCGGGGGCCTGGAGCTTCACGCCGGGGGCCGACCTCGCGGACGGCAGCTACAGCGTCACGGTCACCCAGACCGACGCGGCCGGCAATGCCAGCCCGGCCGGCGCGCCGCTGACCTTCACGCTCGACTCGGCAGCGCCGCTGTCGATCTCCACGATCACCGCGATCACGGCGGACAGTGGTGCTTCCCCGAGCGACTTTGTGACCAGCGACAACACGCTCGTCGTCAGCGGCACCAACAGCCCGCTGGCGGTGGGCGAGGTGGTGCAAATCTCGCTGGACGGCGGCGCGACCTGGACGGGCACGACGCCGGTGACGGCGACGAACTGGAGCTTCGACAACACCGGCGTGACGCTGGCGGGCGGCGCCCATGCCTTCCAGACCCGCGTCATCGACGCGGCGGGCAACACGGGGGCCGTGTCGGGCCAGGCGGTGGTGATCGACACGACAGCGCCGGCCGCCACCTCCAGCATCACGGCGATCTCGGCGGACAGCGGAACCGCCGGAGACTTCGTGACCAGCGACAACACGCTGGCGATCGCCGGCGCCAACACGGCGCTGGGGGCTGGCGAGACGGTGCAACTGTCACTGGACGGCGGCGCGACCTGGGTGAGCACGGTACCAGTGACGGCGACAAGCTGGAGCTACAACAACACCGGCACGGTGCTGGCGGATGGCAGCTACAGCCTCCAGACCCGCGTGGTCGATGCAGCTGGCAATACCGGCGCGACGTCGAGCCAGATGCTCACCATCGATACGACAGCGCCGAGTGCAACCTCGACGATCACGGCGATCTCGACCGACAGCGGCACGGCGGGCGACTTCATCACCAATGACACGAACGGCCTGACGGTGACGGGCGCCAACATGGCGCTCGCTGCCGGCGAGATCGTGCAGATCTCGCTCGATGGCGGTGCAACCTGGGTTGCAACGACCCCGGTGACGGCGACGAGCTGGACCCATGCCACCGCGGCCCTGGGCGACGGGAGCTACACCTTCCAGACGCGGGTGATCGACGCGGGCGGCCTGACCGGCCCGGTCGCGAGCCAGGCGGTGGTGATCGACGCGGGCGTGCCGGCGGCGCCGACACTCGTCGGAACAGACGACGTGGCGCCGGTGACCGGATCGATCACGGCCGGATCGACCACCAATGATGCCCAGCCGGCGCTGAGTGGTACCGCAGAACCGAACGCGACGGTGACCCTCACCATCGACGGCACACCGGTCACGGTGACCGCGGATGCAGCAGGCCACTGGAGCCACGTGCCGGCAGCGCTGGCCGACGGCGTGCACAACGTCTCGGCAACCCAGGCCGATGCAGCGGGCAACGTGAGCCCGGCCACCACGCTCGCCTTCACCGTCGACACCTCGGTACCTTCGGCCACCTCGACGATCACCACCATTGCGGGCGACAGCGGGGCGGCGGGCGACTTCGTCACCAACGATCCGACGCTGACCATTGGCGGTGCCAACACGGCGCTGGGCGCGGGTGAGGCGGTGCAGCTGTCGCTGGACGGCGGCGCCACGTGGCAAGCCGTCACCCAGCTGAGCGCCACCACCTGGGACTTCGACAACACCGGTGCGACGCTGTCGGCAGGAACCCACACCCTCCAGACGCGGGTGATCGATGCGGCCGGCAATGCCGGCACCGTGTCCAGCCAGCCGGTGACGATCGACATGACGGTGCCTTCGGCAACCTCGGCGATCACGGCGATCGCGAGCGACACTGGCAGTTCGTCGAGCGACTTCGTCACCGGCGATCAGACGTTGACGATCAACGGTACCAACACGGCGCTGGCGATGGGCGAGGCGGTGCAGATCTCGCTCGACAACGGTGCGACCTGGAACACCGCCATCTCGCTGACCGGCACGACGTGGAGCTTCGACAACACGGCCAGCGCTCTGGCGGGCGGCAGCCATACCTTCCAGACGCGGGTGATCGACGCCGCCGGCAATGCCGGCGCCGCATCGAGCCAGTCGGTGACCATCGACACGACAGCGCCAACGGCGACGTCGACGATCACGGCAATCGCGAGCGACAGTGGCAGCTCGTCGGCCGACTTCGTGACCAGCGACCCGACGCTGACGATCAGCGGCACCCATACGGCGCTCGGCGCGGGCGAGGCGGTGCAGCTGTCGCTCGACAATGGCGCGACCTGGCAGGCGGTGACGCCGGTCACCGCCACGACCTGGAGCTTCGACAACACCGCCAACACCCTGGCGGACGGTAGCCACGGCTTCCAGACCCGCGTCATCGATACGGCCGGCAATGCCGGCGCGGCCTCGAGCCAGGCGGTGATCATCGACACGACGGCGCCGCTGTCGATCTCCGCGATCACGGCGATCACCAGCGACAGCGGCGCTTCCTCCAGCGACTTCATCACCAGCGATGCGACGCTGCTCGTCGGCGGCACGAACAGTCCGCTGGCGGCGGGCGAGTCGGTGCAGATCTCGCTGGACGGTGGCGCGACCTGGGCGAATACGACGCCGGTGACGGCCACGAGCTGGAGCTTCGACAACACCGGCGCGACGCTGGCCGATGGCATCCACAGCTTCCAGACCCGGGTCATCGACAGCGCCGGCAACACCGGTGCGGTGTCGAGCCAGGCGGTCACCGTCGACGCCAGCGTTCCGAGCGCGACGTCTTCGATCACGGCAATCACCACGGACAGCGGCGCTTCTTCGAGTGATTTCGTGACCAGCGACAACACGCTGGCGATCAGCGGTGCTAACACGGCACTGGGGGCCGGCGAGGCGGTCCAGCTGTCGTTGAACGGCGGCGCGAGTTGGGTGGCGGTGACGCCGGTGACGGCGACAAGCTGGAGCTACAACAACACCGGCACGGTGTTGGCGGACGGGACGTACAACTTCCAGACCCGCGTGGTCGATGCAGCCGGGAATACAGGAACCGTATCGAGCCAGGCTGTGACGGTCGACACGGCGGCGCCGAGTGCGACGTCGACGATCTCGGCGATCTCGGTCGACGGCGGTGTCGTCGGCGACTTCATCACCAATGACACGGACGGTTTGACGGTGACGGGTGCCAACACGGCGCTCGCTGCCGGCGAAGTGGTGCAGATCTCGCTGGACGGCGGCGCGACGTGGTTCGCGACTACACCGGTCACCGGCACGAGCTGGACCCACGCCACCGCGGCCTTGGGCAACGGCAGCTACAGCTTCCAGACCCGGGTGATCGACGCGGGCGGCTTGACTGGTCCGGTCGCGAGCCAAGCGGTGGTGATCGATGCGAGCGTTCCGACGGCACCGACGCTCATCGGCACGGATGACGTGGCGGCTGTGACCGGCGCGATCGCCAACGGCGCCATCACCAATGACAACGTGCCGGTGCTGAGCGGCACGGCCGAGCCGAATGCGACGGTGACGCTGACGATCGACGGCGGGGCGCTGATCACGGTCGTGGCCAATGCCGCGGGCGCCTGGAGCCACACGCCGGCAGCGTTGGCGGATGGCCTGCACAACGTCTCGGTGATGCAGACCGACGTGGCCGGCAATGTGAGCCCGGCAGCCGCGTTGTCCTTCACCGTCGACGCGACGGCGCCGGCAGCACCGGCCTTCACCGGCACGGACGACGTGGCGCCGGTGATCGGCACCATCGCCAACGGTTCGACGATCAACGACGTGCGCCCGGCGATCGGCGGAGCCACCGCCGAGCCGAACGCGACGGTGACTGTCACCATCTCCGGCCCGAGCGACGTGACAGCGACGGTGGTAGCGAACGGGGCTGGGGCCTGGAGCTTCACGCCGGGGGCCGACCTCGCGGATGGCAGCTACAGCGTCACGGTGACCCAGACCGACGCGGCAGGCAACACCAGCCCGGCCGGTGCGCCGCTGACCTTCACGCTCGACTCGGCCGCGCCGCTGTCGATCTCGACGATCACCGCGATCACGACGGACAGCGGGACCGTTGGCGATTTCGTCACCAGCGACGCGACGCTGCTCGTCGGCGGCACGAACAGCCCGCTGGCGGCGGGCGAGTCGGTGCAGATCTCGCTGGACGGCGGCACGACCTGGGCGAGTACGACGCCGGTGACAGCAACGAGTTGGAGCTTCGACAACACCAGCGCGACACTGGCCGACGGCAGCTACAGCTTCCAGACCCGGGTCATCGACGCGGCCGGCAACACCGGCGCGGTATCGACGCAGGCGGTCACCGTCGACACGGCGGCGCCGACGGCGACGGCGGGAATTACCGCCATCACCACCGACACCGGGCCTGCCGGGGACTTCATCAGCAGCGACAACACCCTTGTTTTCAACGGAAACAACACGGCGCTGGGCGCTGGCGAAACGGTACAGCTGTCGCTGGACGGTGGCGTGACCTGGAGGGCCGTGACACAGGTGACCGGCACGACCTGGAGCTACGACAACACAGGCACTGTGCTGCCGGATGGAACCTACAGCTTCCAGACCCGGGTCATCGACGCGGCAGGAAATGCCGGCATCGATGCAGGGTGGGTGTGGACCATCGATACGGCTGCGCCTTTGTCGACCTCGGCAATCACTGCCATCACGACGGACAGCGGTGCATCGGCGAGCGACTTCAACACCAGCGACCAGACATTGGCGATCAGTGGCACGAACAGCCCGTTGGCAACGGACGAGACGGTGCAGCTGTCGCTGGACGGCGGCGCGACCTGGGTGGATGCCGTGCAACTGACGGCGTCGACGTGGAGCTACAACAACACGGCCAGCACCCTTGCGGCAGGCAGCTACACCTTCCAGACGCGGGTGATCGATGCGGGTGGGCTGACGGGACCGGTCGCGAGCCAGGCGGTGGTGATCGACACGGGCGTTCCGGCAGCGCCGACACTCGCCGGCACAGACGACGTGGCGCCGGTGACCGGCGCGATCGTCAACGGCGCGACCACCAACGACAACCAGCCGGCGCTGGCCGGCACGGCGCAGCCGAATGCCGTGGTGACGGTCACCATCGACGGCACACCGCTGACCGTCACCGCCGATGCGGCTGGCAACTGGCGTTTGACGCCTGCGGCTTTGGCCGACGGGGCGCACAGCGTCTCGGTGACGCAGACCGATGTGGCCGGCAATGTGAGCCCGGCCGCGACGCTTGCCTTCACCGTCGATACGGCTGCGCCGGCAGCGCCGACGCTCGTGGGCACGGACGACGTGGCGCCGGTGATCGGTGCAATCGCCAACGGCTCGACGACCAACGACAACCAGCCGGTGCTGAGCGGCGTGGCCGAGCCGGGCGCAACGGTGAGGCTGACGATCGACGGCGGGGCACCGGTGACGATCGTGGCCGACGGTGCAGGCAACTGGAGCTATGCGGCTCCGCTGCTGGCCGACGGAGCGCACAGCGTCTCGGTGACGCAGACCGACGCGGCGGGCAACGTCAGCCCGGCGGCAGCGCTCGGCTTCACCGTCGACACGGCTGTCCCGGCAGCGCCGACGCTGATCGGCGCGGATGACGTGGCGGCCACGACCGGCGCGATCGCCAACGGCGCGACCACCAATGACAACGTGCCGGTGCTGAGCGGCACGGCGCAGCCAGGTGCGACGGTGACCCTCACCATCGACGGCACGCCGGTGAGCATCACCGCCGATGGGGCGGGCCGTTGGAGCCACACGCCGGCAGCGCTGGCCGACGGCGTGCACAGCGTCTCGGCGACCCAGACCGACGCGGCCGGCAATGTGAGCCCGGCGGCGGCGCTGTCCTTCACGGTCGATGCAACGGCGCCAGCGGCACCGGCCTTCACCGGCACGGACGACGTGGCCCCGGTGACCGGCACCATCGTCAACGGCTCGACGATCAACGACGTACGCCCGGCGATCGGCGGAACCACCGCCGAGCCGAACGCAACGGTGACCGTCACAATCTCCGGCCCGACCGATGTGACGGCGACAGTGATAGCGAACGGGGCAGGGGCCTGGAGCTTCACGCCCGGCGCCGATCTTCTCGACGGCAGCTACAGCGTCGTGGTGACGCAGACCGATGCGGCCGGCAACACCAGCCCGGCCGGTGCGCCATTGACCTTCACGCTCGACTCGGCCGCGCCGCTGTCGATTTCCACGATCACTGCGGTGACGACCGACAGCGGAATCGGCGGCGACTTCGTCACCAGCGACCCGTCGCTCGCGATCAGCGGCACCAACAGCCCGCTGGCGGCGGGCGAGGTGGTGCAGATCTCGCTGGACGGCGGGACGACCTGGGCAGCCACGACGCCGGCGACAGCAACAAGCTGGAGCTTCGACAACACCGCCGCGACACTGGCCGACGGCGTCCACAGCTTCCGGACCCGGGTCATCGACGGCGCCGGCAACACCGGTGCGGTGTCGAGCCAGGCGGTGGCGATCGATACGACCGCACCGGTTGCAACCTCGACGATCACGGCGATCTCCACCGACAGCGGCACCGCGGGGGACTTCGTCACCAGCGACAACACGCTGGCGATCAGCGGCACCAACACGGCGCTGGGGGCGGGCGAGACGGTCCAGCTGTCGCTGGACGGCGGCGCGAGCTGGGTGGCGGTGACGCCGGTGACGGCGACAAGCTGGAGCTACAACAACACCGGCACGGTGCTGGCGGACGGCAGCTACAGCTTCCGGACCCGCGTGGTCGATACGGCCGGCAACCCCGGCGCGACGTCGAGCCAGATGGTGACCATCGACACGACAGCACCGAGCGCGACTTCGACGATCACGGCGATCTCGGCCGACACCGGCACGGCGGGCGACTTCGTCACCAATGACACCGACGGCCTGACGGTCACGGGCACCAACACGGCGCTCGCTGCCGGCGAGGTGGTGCAGATCTCGCTCGATGGTGGCGCGACCTGGGTTGCGACCACACCGGTCACCGGCACGGGCTGGACCCATGCCACAGCAGCCCTGGGCAACGGCAGCTACGGCTTCCAGACCCGGGTGATCGATGCAGGCGGCCTGACGGGGCCGGTTGCGACCCAGACGGTGCGCATCGATGCGAGCGTTCCGGCAGCACCAGGCCTGACGGCAAGCGACGACGTGGCGCCGGTGACCGGTGCGATCGCCAACGGCGCGACGACCAACGACAACCAGCCGATGCTGGGTGGCACGGCGGAGCCGGGTGCGACGGTGACCGTCACCATCGACGGCACACCGGTCACGGTGACGGCGGATGCGGCAGGCCACTGGAGCCACACGCCGGCCGCGCTTGCCAACGGGGCGCACAGCGTCTCGGTGACCCAGACCGACGCGGCCGGCAATGTCAGCCCGGCGACCGCGCTCGCCTTCACCGTCGACACGGCGACGCCGGCCGCTCCCACGCTGACGGCTGCCGATGACGTGGCCCCGGTGATCGGCACCATCGCCAACGGCGCAACCACCAACGACAACGTCCCGGTGCTGAGTGGCGCGGCGGAGCCGAATGCAACGGTGACGCTGACGATCGATGGCGGGGCACCGGTGACCGTGGTGGCGAACGGCGCAGGCAATTGGAGCTTCACGCCGACGGTACTGACAAACGGGGCGCATGCCGTCTCGGTGACGCAGACCGATGCGGCGGGCAATGTGAGCCCGGCGGCGACGCTCGGCTTCACGGTCGATACAGCCGTTCCGGCAGCGCCGACGCTGATCGGCACGGACGATGTGGCGGCCATGACCGGTGCGATCGCCAACGGTTCGACCACCAATGACAACGTGCCGGTGCTGAGCGGCACGGCCGAGGCGAATGCGACGGTGACCCTCACCATCGACGGCACGCCGGTGACCGTCACCGCCGACGGTGCCGGCAACTGGAGCTTTACGCCGGCAGCACTGGCCGACGGGGCACACAGCGTCTCGGTGACCCAGACCGACCCGGCCGGCAATGTGAGCCCGGCGGCGGTGCTCGGCTTCACCGTCGACGCAACGGCGCCAACAGCGCTGGCCTTCACCGGCACCGACGACGTGGCACCGGTGACCGGCACCATCGCCAACGGTTCGACGATCAACGACGTGCGCCCGGCGATCAGCGGAGCCACCGCCGAGCCGAACGCGACGGTGACCGTCACCATCTCCGGACCGTCACTGGTGACGGCCACCGTGGTGGCGAACGGGGCAGGGGCCTGGAGCTTCACGCCGGGCGCCGACCTCGTGGATGGCAGCTACAGCGTCACGGTCACCCAGACCGATGCGGCCGGCAACACCAGCCTGGCCGGTGCACCATTGACCTTCACGCTCGACTCGGCCGCGCCGCTGTCGATCTCGACGATCACGGCGGTGACGACCGACAGCGGAATCGGCGGCGACTTCGTCACCAGCGACCCGACGCTCGCGATTGGCGGCAGCAACAGCCCGCTGGCGGCAGGCGAGTCCGTGCAGATCTCGCTGGACGGCGGCGTGACCTGGCAGGCGGTCACGCAGCTGGCCGGCACCAGCTGGAGCTTCGACAACACCGGCGCGACGCTGGCCGACGGCGTCCACAGCTTCCAGACCCGGGTCATCGACGGCGCCGGCAATACTGGCATGGTGTCGAGCCAGGCTGTCACCATCGACACGGCGGGGCCGATTTCCACGTCCTCGATCACGGCGATCACGACCGACAGCGGCACCTCCCCGAGCGACTTCATCACCAACGACCCGACACTCACGATCGCCGGCGCCAACAGCGCGCTGGCGGCGGGCGAGGCCGTGCAAATCTCGCTGAACGGCGGTGCCAGCTGGCAGGCGGTCACGCAGTTGACCGGCACCAGCTGGAGTTTCGACAACACCGCCAACACGCTGTCTTCGGGCAGCCACAGCGTCCAGACCCGCGTGATCGACGCGGCCGGCAACCCCGGCGCGGTCGCAAACCAGGCGGTGCAAATCGATACGACGCCGCCGGCGGCGACGATCGCCATCGGCGCGATCACGGCCGACAACGGCATCGCCGGCGACTTCCAGACCAACGACCCGAGCCTCGTCGTCAGCGGCACGGTAGGGGCGGTGCTCGGCACCGGCGAGAGGGTGCAGATCTCGCTGGACAACGGCGCGAGCTGGCTCGACGCCAGCGGCCAGCCCGGTGCCGGCACCACCTGGAGCCACGACGCCACCGCCACCACGCTGCCCGACGGCAGCTACACCTTCCGGGCCCGCGTCATCGACATCGCCGGCAACACGAACCTGCCTGCAAGCCAGGCGGTGCTGATCGACACCTCGCCCTCGGCGACCGTCTCGCGCATCACCGCGATCACCGACGACAACGGCACGGCGGGCGACTTCATCACCAACGACCAGAGCCTCGTCGTCGGCGGCACGATCAGCACCGCGCTGCTGGCCGGCGAGAAAGTGCAGGTTTCGCTGGACGGCGGCACGAGCTGGCTGGACGCGAGCAGCCAGCCGGTCGGCGCCGGCACCAGCTGGAGCCACGACGCGCAGGCCGCCACGCTCGGCACGCCGGGCAGCGAAACCAGCTACGCCTTCCAGACCCGCGTGGTCGACGCCTACGGCACGCCCGGCGCGACCACCAGCCAGGCGGTGGTCATCGACCTGGCGCCGCCCACGGCCACGGCCGACATCACGGCGATCAGCAACGACAGCGGCACCGCGGGCGACTACATCACCAGCGACCGTACGCTGATCATCGACGGCAGCAACACCGCGCTGGCCGCCGGCGAGAAAGTGCAGCTGTCGCTGGACGGCGGCGGAACCTGGGTGGACGTGGCAGTGCTGAGCGCCACGGCCTGGAGCTACAACAACACGGCCAACCTGCTGCCTGACGGGCCGCAGACCTTCCAGACGCGCGTGATCGATGCCGGCGGCAACGCCGTCGTCACCGACACGCAGGCGGTGCAGATCATCATGGACCCGCCTGCGGTCGTCACGAACATCACCGCCATTGGCATCGACAGCGGGGTTGCGGGCGACTGGATCACCAGCGACACGACACTCACCGTCAGCGGCACCAACGGCGTGCTGAATGCGAATCCGGCGTGGGGCGAGAAGGTGCAACTCTCGTTCGACAACGGTGCCACCTGGGTCGACGTGGTCCAGGACACGGGCACCACCTGGCACTACGACAATCCCACGCCCCTGGGTGCGACCACCCATGCCCTGCAATCTCGCGTCATCAATGCCGCCAGCCTGACCGGCGCGGTGGACACCCAGATGGTCACCATCGACACCAGCGCGCCCGCCGCGCCGGTGCCGACCGATGTGCTGACCGATACCGGTGGCAGCACCAGCGACGAGATCACCTTCGACACCACACCGACCATCCAGGGCACCGCGGAGGCGAACGCCACGATCAGCGTCTACCGCGACGGCGTTCTGGTCGGGACGACCGTGGCCAATCCCACGGGCGACTGGGCCTACACCGAAGCAGTGGCGCTGGCCGGCGGCCCGGCCAGCACGGGCGTCCCGTACAACTACACGGCCACGGCAACGGATGCTGCGGGCAATGTCAGCGGTCCGAGCGCGAATTTCTCCGTCAGGGTGGACACGGTCATCGCGGCGCCGGTGATTGCCGGCATGAGCCTCGATTCCGGTGCCAGCTCCACCGATCACAACACCAGCGACACCACCCCCACGCTGAGTGGAACCGCGGAGCCAGGGGCGGTCGTCCAGATCTTGCGCGACGCCGTCAGCCAGGGTTCGGTGACAGCCGACGCCTCCGGCAACTGGACCTACACCTCGCCCGCGCTGGGTGGCGGCAGCGGCACCAACAGCAGCGGCGTTGCCTATGTGTTCACCGCGACGCAGACGGATGTGGCAGGCAATGTCAGCCCGGCAACGCCGGACTTCGTGGTCACCGTCGACGCCATTGCACCGGTCGGAACGATGACACTGGACCTCGCCTCGGCCAGCGACAGCGGCGGATCGACCAGCGACAACATCACCAACGTGATCACGCCCACCATGACGGTGGCCCTGGGCGGCCTTTCCACTGCGGATGTCAACAGCATCAATGCCGGGCAGATCGTGATGACGCTGTGGGACGACACCAACGGCAACAACGTGGTCGACGCCACGGAGACGGTCCACGTGCGCTCGCTGGCGTTCACTGCGACCGGCGGTGGCGGCACCGGTACCGCCAACGTCACCACGACCTTGCCCTCGATGTACGACGGCGCGCACCCCGTCAAGGTGCAGACCGTCGACCTCGCCGGCAATGTCAAGACATCCACCCTGGACGGCACCGGCCAGAACCTGACCATCCAGCACGGTGGCACGATCGCCAGTGCCAGCACGGCCACCTCGCTGCAGCCCAGCGACGGCCTGGGTTTCGCCATGGACAGCGCTGGCGACTTCAACGGCGACGGCTACGAGGACATGATCGTCACTGCCCCGCATGACCAGTACGGCGCCACGGCGCCCAACGTATCGGATTTCTATGTGGTGTTCGGTACGCAGGATGGTCTGCCGACGACCGCCAACATCGATACCCTGACGTCCGCGCAGGCACTGCACATCACCAATGTCGGTGCAACGGCGAGCGACGCCGGTATTCAAGGACTGGTCGCTTCCAGCATCGGCGACATCAATGGCGACGGATTCGGCGACGTGCTGCTGGCCAGCGCTCTCAATGACCGCGCCTACGTCATTTTCGGGCGCAGTGCTGCCACGCCGTCATTCAGCCTCAGCACCCTGAACGCGGGGTCGACGGCCGACGGCTTCTGGGTCGACAACAACGGCACGGGTGGCTGGCTGGGTTCCGATGGCGGCGGCGGGCACGACTACAACAATGACGGCTACGCCGACCTGCTGCTGGGGAGCGGCGACGGCAACTCCTCGGAGAGCACGCCGGCCGGCTCGGGCGGTGGCGGGATGTACTACATCCTGTATGGCCACGCCGGCAGCGGCGGCGCGGCATGGGTGAATCTGGAGGCCAGGCCCGCCGGCCTCTTCAACGACGCCCTCAACACCCAGTTGGCAAGCGGTACGCACACCACGGTGGGCTCGTCGTTGCCGACGGCAAACCACCTCGGCGGGAAAATCCAGGACGTCGGCGACGTCAACGCAGACGGCATTCATGACTACATGGTGACGGACCCCTTGATGGCCGGCGGCGGCACCGAAAGAGGCAGTGCATTCCTGATCTTCGGCCAGCAAGGCAGCATCGGCGACGACTTCAACCTCGCCAATCTGACTGCGGCGCAGGGCATTCGCCTGGATGGCGCCATGGACTACGAGAATCTGGGCGGCCTGTCTTTCGACTACGGCAACAACGGGTCCGCCGATGCCTGGTATTCCGGCGAAGGCAGGACCATCGGCAGCATCGGCGACATCAACGGCGACGGCATTGACGACTTTGCCGTCGGGTCGCCCGAATGGGGTGACGCCGCACAGCGGGATGGTTTCGCGCCGGGGCGGGTCTACGTTGTCTATGGCAAGAGTTCGGGTTGGGCTAGCGGTTCCATTGCGACGCAGGCCAGCGGCACCACCGGGTTCACCCTGACAAGTTCGGCTGCCACGGACCAGTTGCTCGGCTACACCATTGCCGGCGCGGGCGACGTCAACGGCGACGGCATCGACGACTTCCTTGTCGGTGCCGCGGCCGGAGATGCCGCTGCGGTGGATGCCGGACAGGTCTACCTCGTGTACGGCCAGGCTGGCGGCGGGTTCGCAAGCGGCAATCTGGAGACCATGGTCGGTGCCGGGAACGCTGTCCAGATCAACGGCGCCGCTGCGGGCGATTTCCTGGGAACCGGCATTGCCGTGGGCGACTGGAATGGCGACGGCATTGCCGACTATGCGACGGGCGCCTGGGAGGGCGGCGCGGGCGACAACGGGCAGATCTATTCGTTCATCGGCTCGGCCAACAAACTGACGCAAAGCTACACCACCGGCAATGACACGCTGGCCGCTGGCGGCACCAGCATCGGCGCGCCGGCGATCGTGAACGGCGTCGACCGCATCAGCGGCGGCCAGGGCAACGACACCATCACCGGCATCGGCACCGACACCACCGGCACCACGGCAACCAGCACGCTGCACGACGTGGCCTACGGCGGCATGGGTGACGACGTCGTCTCGCTCAACGGGCTGGTCTTCGCCCGGGTCGCGGGCGGTACCGGCACCGATACGCTGGCGCTGGCCGGCTCGGGCATGAATCTCGACCTGGCCGCTTATGGCAATCGCGTCCAGGGCTTCGAGCGGTTCGACCTGAGCAGCGGCGGCAACACGCTGCATCTGCGTCTTTCCGACGTGCTCAACGAGCCGGAGTCCACCGCCGAACTGGGCCATCTGGAAGTGAAAGGCGGTGCGCTGTCGACCGTGGACCTTGTCGACGGCGGCGGCACGTGGAGCGTGGCCGGCACGGCAACAGTCGGTGCCGATACCTACAACATCTACCACCACAGCAGCCTGCTGGCCGGCAACACCCTGGGTGATGTGTGGATCCAGCAAGGCATCACGGTGCTGTAGCCGGGGTGTCCGATGTGACGGTTGATGAAGAATCGACATGACTGCACGCTGGCCTCCCATCCTCTGCGCAACCACCCCGGGGGTTGCGGTCAGCCGGCGCTTGTCGATCTCGGTGCTTGCGTCGGCGATTCGCCATCCGCTGAACGCCATTCCTGCGGAAGCCTTTCATGAAAAGCTGGTCTACAGCAGGCTGGCTGGCATGACGCGCATCCACATCACCGACCCGGAACTCATTCACGAGGCCCTGGTCGTCAATGCCGGGGCACTCGTCAAAGGGCCAGGGGCCGGACCCGGCCAGAGGCTTCCGGCCGCAGATGGCGCCCACCGGCGGCAGCAGCGGCAGGCCATGGCGGCGATTCTTCACACGGACTCGCTGCAGGCATACCTTCCCCGGATGATCGCCGCTGCGGAAGCGACGCGCGATCGCTGGCTCTCATGGCCGAAGGAAAGGGTGGTCGACATCGGCAGCGAGATGAGGCACACGGCGTTCGAGATCATCGCGGCAACCATGCTGTCGGACCGTGGCGACGTCGGCAGCACCGAACGGTTCGAACGCTGCGTCGGCGATTGTTCGAGGCCCACCCGCTGGATGCTGGCATCGAGCCTGTTGGCCGTGCCCGAATGGCTCCCTTGCCCGGGCCGAAGGAAGGCGCGCAGCGCCATGGCCCTCCTGAAGGCTGAATTCGCACGGACGATCGCAGCGCGCCGGCACGGCCCGACCGGCCATGGCGACCTCCTGGAGAGGCTCATGTCGGCCGTGAACAGCGAGAGTCGACGGGCCCTGACGGATCAGGAGCTGATCGACCATCTCTTCATCCTGATTTCAGCCGGACACGGGGCGACGGCGCTTGCCCTCGCATGGGTGTTTTGTCTGCTTTGCCGGCATCCCGACGTGGAGGCGCGAATCCTCGAGGAAATCGAAACCCTCTGCGGGGACGGCCCCGTTCGGGCGGAGCACATTCAATCGCTGAGCTGGACCAGGCAGGTCATTCAGGAGGCCATGCGCCTCTACCCGCCGGTGCCGATCGTTGCACGCACGGTGGGTCATAGTTTTCGGTTGGATGACTTCGCGTTGTCGGCCGGCACGGTGATCCATGTGCCGATCTACGCCATCCATCGCCACAGCCGATTGTGGGAGCGGCCCGGCGATTTCGATCCAACGCGCTTTTCGACGGAGGCCTGCAAGGACAGGCACCGCTGTGCCTACATGCCGTTCGGGGCCGGCCCGCGTGTCTGCATCGGCGCTGCATTCGCCATGATGGAAACCACCGCCGTCCTGGCGGTCTTGCTGAAGTCGGTTCGCATCCGGATGAGCAAGGCCGGCCTGGAACCCACACCCATGGCGCGGGGCACCCTCGGTCCCGCCGAGCCCTTGTGGATGAGCGTGAGCTCTCGCGAGCCATGACGACGATGGCCTCGCGGCATGGATGACCCGGCCCCCCACATATTCACAACAAGGAAGACAGCATGAAGAAAAGATTCCTGGCCCTCGCGGCCCTGGCCTTTGCCGCCACGGCCCTGGCCCAGCCGGTGGCGCCGGTATGGAGCCTCGCCGCCAGCGAGCAGCCCAGGCTGATGCAGACGCTCAAGAGCCTGGTCGAGATCGAGTCCGGCAGCACCGACCGCGCCGGCCTGGACAAGCTCTCCGCACTCGTGGGCGAGCGGCTCAAGGCCCTGGGCGGCGAGGTGCAGTACATCGAGCCCGCGGCCGCCGATATCCCTCGAAGGCAAGGCGTGCCGGAAAAGGCGGAAGACATCGGCTGCATGGTGCGCGCCACCTTCAAGGGCACGGGCAGCAGGCGCATCCTGCTGATTGCCCACATGGACACGGTGTACCTCGCCGGAACGCTTGCGCAGCAGCCGTATCGGGTCGAAGGCGGCAAGGCTTTCGGTCTTGGCATCGCGGACGACAAGCAGGGCGTGGCCATGATCCTGCACACGGTGGCGATGCTGCAGGCGCTGAAAGTCAAGGACTACGGCACGCTGACCGTGCTGATCAATGGCGACGAGGAGATCGGCTCGCATGCATCGCGCAGGCTCCTGACCCGGCTGGGCGCCGAGCACGACGCCGTGCTGTCGTTCGAGGCCTCGCGCGCCGCATCGGACAAGATCGCGCTGGCCACCAGCGGCATTGCCTCGGCCACGCTCACGGTCCGCGGCCGCGCCTCGCATGCCGGCGGGCCGCCCGAGAATGGCGTCAATGCGCTGTACGAGCTGTCGCACCAGCTGCTGCAGCTGCGCGGCCTGTCGGAACCTGAGCGCGGCCTGAAACTGACCTGGACCGTTGCCAAGGCCGGCGTGGTGCGCAACATGATCCCGCCCCTCGCCGAGGCCTGGGGCGACATTCGCCTGCGGAAGGCGAGCGATCTGGCCGGCCTGGAAGCCAGTATCCGGGACATCATCAAGCGCAAGCTGCTGCCCGAATCGGAGGTGGACGTGAAGCTGGAGAACGGCCGCCCGCCGCTGGAAGCCACCGAAGCTTCGCGCGCCCTGGCCACCCACGCGCAGGGCATCTACAAGGAAATCGGCAAGGAGCTGGTGGTCGATCCCAACCCCGAAGGCGGCGGCACGGATGCCGCGTATGCCGGCCTGGAGACGAAGGCGCCGGTGATCGAGCGCTTTGGCCTGCAGGGTTTCGGCGCACATTCGGGCAATGCCGAATACGTGTTGATCGACTCCATCCAGCCGCGCCTGTACCTCGCCACGCGCATGGTGATGGATGTCGCCCAGGGGAAGATCAGATAGAGCGGGAAGGATGGTGGATATGGAAGATGTGAACGGTGAGCTTGCCGGCGCCAACGCGGGCTCGGACATGGCCCAGGCGCTGCACCATTGCCTGATGCGGCTGCCGGAAGACCAGCGCACGGTGCTGTTGCTTGTCGGCCTGGAAGACATGTCGCATGAGGACGTGGCCGCGATCACGGGTGTTTCGTTGAGCACGGTGGTGTCGCGCCTGTGGCGGGCGCGCAACCGCTTGCGCGAACTCATGGAAGGCCGCGCCGGCAAGACGGTCACGTCGTGACCGCGGGCAGCATGCCCGAGCCCGGTGCGCCAAGGCAAGACACCGCGAGGCGCCTTCGGCCCCAGGCGGCCGTGGAGGGCGAGCGCATCGCCTCCCTGCCACCAGCGTCCGGCGATTCTCGAATTCCAGGCTGAAGACGCACTTGGCGTTTCCTGAAGGTCGTGTGAAGAGGGCTGGCCATGCGCGATGATCGACGCATGTCAGAACAGCTTCTTCTTCCAGGGATCGATCCGCCACCGCCGCCTTTGCGGCGGCCGCGGGGCAAGGCGCAGCGAAAGGAGCATCCGTCCCACTCGCTTTTCTTCGCGATCTTTCCGGGCGCCGAAGACGCCGCAGCCATCGCGGCGCAAGGTGTCCGTCTCCATGATCTTCATGCGCTGAAAGAAACGCCGATCAAGCCGCATCGCCTGCACGTCACGCTGCACTTCCTCGGCGGCTACGAGACGGTGCCGCGCAGGAAGGTGCAGGCCGCCCTGGAGGCCGCCGCCATCGTGGCGCCGCCGTCGTTCGACGTCGTGTTCGACCGGGCCATGACCTATGCGAACAGCAAGGCCTTCGTGCTGTGCGGCGAAGAGGGCGTTTCCGCGCTGGCGGACTTCAGGCAGCGCCTCGGTGAAGCGCTGGCGGATGCCGGGTTCAAGCCCGAGCGGGGCTTCACGCCCCACATGACCCTCGCATACATCCGCCGGAAGATCGAGAAGCATGCCGTCGAACCCGTCCGGTGGACCGCCAGTTCATTTGCCCTGATCGACAGCCACACCGGGGAGGGCATCCACGAGGTGCTCGGGCACTGGCCGCCGGACCGTTCCGCCTGAATGCCGCGGGCGCTGCGTGGCTACGCTGCCTTCTGCGCATTCCAGCGGCGCTGCAGCAGCTTCACCTTCTGCGCGCTCTGTGCATCGACCGGCGTATAGACGACGAGCCGCATGTCCGGCGATTCCTCGACCGTGAACGCGCTTTGCTCCAGTTCCATGCGCCCGACGCCGCGCACCTCGAAGCGCTTGGCCCTGTCGGTGCGCATGCTGACGTCGTGGTCCGGCCACCACTGCCGGAACTCGGGACTCGCCGCCTGCAGGCGCTCGATCAGCGCAAGAAATGCCGGGTCGTCGCGATGCCGCCCGAACTCCACGCGAAAGCGCGCGAGCATGGCACGCGCATCGGTCTCCCACTGCGGAATCGCTGCGCGGTGAACAGGGCTGGCAAACACCAGCCACAGCATGTTCCGGTCCTCGGGCGGAAGCGCCGCGAGGTCGCCGAACACGGCAGAAAGCGCGGTGTTCCACGCGATCACCTGCATCGATGCGGTGGCGAGGTAGGCCGGCCCGGTGACCGCATCGAGCATGCGGCGCAGGTGTGGTGTGACCGTGAGTGAGGGGCCCGGCACGATCGGCGGTGGCCGGTTGTGGGCCAGCGTGAAGAGATGCGCGCGCTCGGTCGCATCGAGCTTCAGCGCCCGCGCGATGCGGTCGAGGAAATGCGCCGAGACCTCGATCTCGCGCGCCTGTTCCAGCCATGTGTACCAGGCCAGCCCGACGCCCGCGAGCTGGCAGACCTCTTCGCGCCGCAGCCCTGGCGTACGCCGCCTCGCCGTCGTCGGAAGGCCGACCTCGGCGGGCTGCAGGCGCTCGCGCCGGTTCCTGAGAAAGGCGGCCATTTCAGCGCGCGCCGGTGCGGTCAGCGGTGGGGTCATGGCGTGAGGCGGGTGGTTTTTATACCTGGATAACTTCTTGTCTTGTCGGGGGATGGTAGGCCTTCTACGCTGCCTTTTTCAACCGACGAAGGACCATCGAATGACATCCACTGCCCGCATCCGGGAACGCTTCCTCGACTTTCGCCGCCGGCTCTACGGCGCGCACGATCTCACTGCCGTCGACGACCATCTGCATCCCGAGTTCTCGAGCCACAGCGGGAACGTCAGGCCCAGGCTGGAGGCCGCGCGACAGGCGGCGCTCGCAGCGGATGCCCCGCGCGTCGACGTGCGGCCGGCCTACAAGGCGTTCGTGAAGACCTTCCACGTCGGCGTGCCCGACCTGAGGCCGGTGAGCCAGGAGCTCGTTGTCGAGGACGCCGGCCTCATGGCGATGACGCTCTGGGAGGCCACGCATACCGGGGTCTTCTTCGGCGTGCCGGCCACCGGCAAGGCGCTGCACTTCGCAACGGCCGACCGCTATCGCCTGCAGGACGGGCTGCTGGTCGAGCACTGGGATGTGGTGGATGCCCTGGATGCGTGGGTCACGCTCGGCATCGTCGCTCGCCGCGCCGGCGCCTAGCCGCCGTCCGCGAAGTTGTCGAACAGCAATCCGCGCAGCCATTGGTTGCCCGGATCGCGATGCACCTTGGCGTGCCAGAACAGGTTGATCGCAATCTGCGGCAGCGCCACCGGGTGAGGGCGCCACACCAGCCCGAAGGGTTCGGCGATGCTCTGCGCCAGCCGTTCGGGCACGGTGGCGATCATCTGGCTCGAACGCAGGATGTGGCCGATGGCCACGAAGTGGGGCACCTTGAGGCGAATGTGCCGGTGGACGCCCTGTGCGGCCATCACGTCGTCGGCCTTGCCGTGCCCGGTGCCCGCAGCCTGCACCAGCACATGGTCGGCCGCGCTGAAGTCCTTGAGCGACACGCTGCGCTTGCGCGCCAGCGGGTGCGTGCCCGAGAAAAGGCACACATAGCGCTGCAGGAACAGCCTGCGCTGGAACACGCCCGCCTTGAGCTGCGGCAGCAGGCCGATGGCGATGTCCACATGGCCGGCTTCGAGTTCGTCGCGCAGGCTGGTCGCGGCGTTGTTGCGCAGGGTGCTGATCGTCACGCCCGGCGCCGCGACCGACAGCGCCTCCATCAGCCTGGGCGTGAAGTAGATCTCGCCGATGTCGGTCATCGCGAGCGTGAAGCTGCGCGTGCTGGTGGCGGGGTCGAACACCACCTGCTGGTTGAGCGCCGTGTGCAATGCGCCCATCGCATAGGCCACCGGCTCGGCCAGCTGCAGCGCGAAAGGCGTGGGCTCCATGCCGCGCGCCGTGCGCAGGAAAAGCTCGTCGCCCAGCAGCTTGCGCAGCCGCGCCAGCGCATTGCTGATGGCCGGCTGCGAAAGCCCGAGCGACTCGGCCACCGCCGACACGCGCTTCTCGGCCAGCATGCGGTCGAACACCAGCAGCAGGTTGAGGTCGATGTCCTTGAGTTGCATGCCGGACCTTTATTCACATTCGTGATGGAGTCGATTCACCAGATTCTATTGGTCAATCTCCATCGGCCGCGCATCATCCCTCCCAGAGACAAGCCGGCCACGAGGCCGGCGCAACGAGAGCCCGACGATGGACCTGCACATTCACCCCCTTGCCCGCACCCTTGAGGTCCGCCCCGGCGCGAACCTGCTCGAAGTGCTGCGCGAGCACCACGTCCCGGTGTCGTACAGCTGCATGTCGGGGCGCTGCGGCACCTGCCGCTGCAAGGTGGTGTCGGGCCAGGTGCTCGACGGCGGGCAGGACGCGATCCGGCCGGACGGGCAGGGCGAGCGCTACGTGCTGGCCTGCCAGAGCACGCTGACCGAGAGCTGCGCCATCGAGATTCCGGAGCCCGACGAGGTGGTGGTGCATCCGGCGCGCATCCTCAAGGCCACGGTCACCGGCATCGACGTGCTCACGCACGACATCCGCCGCCTGCGGCTCAAGCCGAACAAGCCGCTGGAATTTTCGCCGGGGCAGTATGCGCAGCTGCAGTTCGCGCCCGATCTGGCGCGGCCCTATTCGATGGCCGGACTGAGCCGCGATGCGGAGCTCGAGTTCCATGTGCGCCGGGTGCCGGGTGGGCGTGTCACCGCACACATCTTCGAACAGCTGCATGTCGGCGATTCGGTGCGCGTGAGCGGGCCGCTCGGCACGGCCTACCTGCGCACGAAGCACCGCGGCCCGATGCTCTGCGCGGCGGGCGGCACCGGGCTGGCGCCGATTCTTTCCATCGTGCGGGGCGCCGTCGCGGCCGGCCTGATGCAGCCGATCCACCTGTACCTGGGCGTGCGCTCGGAGGCCGACGTCTACGGCCTGCAGGAGTTGCGCGAGCTGCAGGCGTTGCATCCGGGCCTGAAGGTGCACGTGGTGGTCGTTACCGGGCCTGCACGCGACGGCCAGCGCCTGGGCCTGATCACCGACGCCATCCGTGCCGACTGGTCCGGCAACCTCGACGGCTGGCGTGCCTACCTCTGCGGCTCGCCGCCGATGGTCGAGGCCGTGACGCAGCTGGTGCGCGCCCGCGGCCTCGCGCCCGAGCAGACCCACGCCGATGCCTTCTACCTGCAAGGCACCTGAAGAACAGAGACTGACAAGAAAAGGAGACCCCCGATGACCACGCAACCCGTGTTCCCCATCGAACTGCGTTGGGAGAGCGACAAGACCAGCCGCATTCCCTTCATGGCCTACACCGACGAGGCGCTGCACAAGAAGGAGCTGCAGCGCTTCTTCTACGAAAAGCACTGGTGCTACGTCGGCCTCGAAGCCGAGATACCGAACCCGGGCGATTTCAAGCGCACCGCCATCGGCGAACGCTCGGTGATCCTGTCGCGTGACGAGGCGGGCGCGATCCACGTGTTCGAGAACGTCTGCGCCCACCGCGGCATGCAGTTCTGCCGCGAACGCCACGGCAACAGGAAGGAGTTCGTCTGCCCTTACCACCAGTGGAACTACACGCTCAAGGGCGACCTGCAGGGCGTGCCGTTCCGCCGCGGCGTGAAGCAGGATGGCAAGGTCAACGGCGGCATGCCGGCCGACTTCAAGACCGAGGAGAACGGGCTCAACAAGCTCAGGGTGGCCTCGCGCGGCGGGGTGGTGTTCGCGTCGTTCGACCCTGACGTCGAGTCGTTCGAAGACTTCCTCGGCCCCGACATCCTTCACTACTTCGATCGCCTGTTCGACGGCCGCCAGCTCAAGATCCTCGGCTACAGCCGCCAGCGCATTCCGGGCAACTGGAAACTGATGCAGGAGAACATCAAGGACCCGTACCACCCGGGCCTGCTGCACACCTGGTTCGTGACCTTCGGGCTCTGGCGCGCCGACAACAAGTCGGAGCTCAAGATGGATGCACGCGGCCGTCACGCCGCGATGATTTCCACACGCGGCAGCGCCGGCAAGGCCGCACAGGTGACGCAGGTGTCCAGCTTCAAGGAGAGCATGCAGCTCAAGGACCCGCGCTTTCTGGACATCGTGCCCGAGCCCTGGTGGGGCGGGCCGACCGCGGTGATGATGACGCTGTTTCCGAGCCTGATCCTGCAGCAGCAGGTCAACAGCGTGTCGACGCGGCACATCCAGCCGGTGGGGCACGACGCCTTCGATTTCGTGTGGACGCATTTCGGCTTCGAGGACGACACCGAGGAGATGACGCAGCGGCGCCTTCGCCAGGCCAACCTGTTCGGGCCGGCAGGATTTGTCTCGGCCGACGACGGCGAGGTGATCGAGTTCTCGCAGGAAGGTTTCGAGCAGAAGCCCTACCACCGTACGCTCGCCGAGCTGGGCGGACGCGAGGTGGAAAACACCGACCACATGGTGACCGAGACGCTGATCCGCGGCATGTACCGCTACTGGCGCGAAGTGATGGAGGCCGCATGAAGCTCGATGCCAATGCCTACCTCGAACTGGCGCGCCTCTATGCGGCCTACGCCCACGCCGTGGATTCCGGCCAGTGGGACCTGTGGCCCGCGTTCTTCATCGAGCAATGCAGCTACCGGCTGCAGCCGCGCGAGAACCACGAACGCGGCCTGCCGCTGGCCACGCTGTCGTTCGAGAGCCGGGGCATGCTGGAAGACCGGGTCTACGGCATCCAGGAGACGCTGTTCCACGACCCGTACTACCAGCGCCATGTGGTCGGCCTTCCGGTGGTGCACAAGGTCGATGAAGACGGCGCGATCCACAGCGAAGCCAACTACGCGGTGTTCCGCACCAAGCTCGACGGGCCCTCGACCGTGTTCAATGTTGGCCGCTACATCGACAAGGTCGTGCCGACGCCCGAGGGCCTGAAGTTCGCTTCACGTCTCTGCGTGTTCGACAGCGAAATGATCCCGAACTCCATCATCTACCCCATCTGAGCCATGACAGAAAAAGAACCCGAGACCCACGGTGCGCCCCTGCGGCGCTTCACCGACCCGGCCTACCGGCCGCTGTGCAGCAGCCTTGCCGAGGTGCGCGAGAACATCGATGCGCTCGACCGCAAGATCGTCGCGCTGCTGGCCGAGCGCGGCCGCTATGTGAAGGACGCGGCGCGTTTCAAGCGCGATGCCTTCCAGGTGTCGGCGCCGCAGCGCCAGCAGGAGGTGATCGACAAGGTCAGGGCGCTGGCCGACAAGGAGGGCGCGTACCCCGAAGTGGTCGAGGCGGCCTACCGCGCACTCATCGCGGGCTTCATCGCGCGCGAGCAGCAGGATCACCAGGGCATGGTCGATGTGGAGCCGCGTTCATGAACGCGGTTCGCGCGCGGCCGCTGGCCATCGCCGCGCTCTTCGCGGTTGCCGGTGCACACGCACAGCAGGATTGGCCGCAGCGCCCCATCCGCATCGTGGTGCCGTTCGCCGCAGGCTCGTCGCCCGACATCCTGGCCCGCATCGTCAACGACAAGCTCGCGGCACGCATCGGCCAGCCGCTGATCGTGGACAACAAGCCCGGCGCCGGCGGCAACACCGGCACCGACCAGGCCAGCAAGTCGGCACCCGACGGCTACACCTTCCTGCTCTCGGTCAATGCGCCGCTGGTCTACAACACGGTGCTCTACAAGAACCTGCCGTACGACCCGTTCAAGGACCTGGTGCCGGTGTCGCTCGCCGCCACCACGCCCAACGTCTGCGCGGTCTCGAATGCGATGAACGTCGATTCGGTCAAGGGCTGGCTCGCCGCGATGAAGCAGAACCCCGGCAAGTTCAATTTCGCATCGACGGGCAACGGATCGATCTCGCACCTCGGCGTGGAGCTGATCAAGCTCAAGACCACCTCGTTCGCGGTGCACATTCCGTACGCCTCTTCGGGGCAGGCGGTCACGGCCATCATCCAGGGCGACGTCCAGTACGCCTGCCTGCCGCCCGTCACGGTGATGCCGCAGGCCAAGGCCGGCCGCCTCAAGGCGCTGGCCGTGACATCGGCCGAGCGCTCGGCCTTGCTGCCCGATCTGCCCACGCTGCGCGAATCGGGCCTGCCCGACATCCAGGCCGTGCCGTGGTTCGCCTACATGGCGCCCAAGGGCACGCCGCCCGAGGTGGTGCAGCGCATGAGCCGCGAGATCGCGGCCGTGCTCAAGGAGCCCGAGACGCAGAAGCGCCTGCAGACGGCCTACTTCGACCCCGTGGGCAGCACGCCCGAGGCGCTGGCCAAGTTCATGGGCGAGGAACTGCGCCGCTGGAAGCCGGTGATCGAACGCGCCGGCCTCAAGCCCGACAACTGAGCGAAGGAAAACAATGAGCACGATGACATGGATCGACGCCGCGGCGGTCGACGACATTCCGTCCGATGACGTGGTGGGCATCGAGGTGCAGGGCAGGGACATTGCCTTCTATGGCACCGAAGACGGCATCCACGCCACCGACAACATCTGCACCCACGGCCATGCGCGCCTGTGCGACGGCTTCCTCGAAGGCCACGAGATCGAATGCCCGCTGCACCAGGGCCGCTTCGACGTGCGCACCGGCAAGGCCATGTGCGCGCCGCTCACCGAAGACCTGCGCAGCTATCCGGTGAAGATCGAGGGCGGGCGGGTCTACCTGGCGCTGGAACCCTGACGGAAGCGCTCCGGCCATCTGTTCTGCATCCGGTCGGGACGATCTGTATCTGTTCTTCGAGGGATGGATGGCGACAATGGCACTCCGTTTCATGGAAGTCCTATGACAGTGCAAAGCCGAGACCAGATTGCCGATCAGATTGCCGCCGAGCTGGGCCACAGCTTCGAGGGCGAGCTGCTTGCCGGCGGGCATTACGTGCCCATCGTGCGAGACGGCCGCACGCTCTACACCAGCGGCCAGGTGCCGCGCGTGGGCACCACGGTGGTCGTCACCGGCCGCGCGGGCGACCAGGTGTCGCTCGAGAAGGCCCGCGAAGGCGCGCAGATCTGCGCCTTGCGCTGCCTGACATTGCTGCGGCGCGAACTCGGCTCGCTCGATGGCGTCGAGAAGATGCTGCGCGTGGGTGTCTTCGTGCAGTGCAGCGCCGATTTCACGCAGCAGAGCGAGGTGGCCGATGCGGCGTCCGACCTGCTGCACCGCGTGTTCGGCGATGCCGGGGTGCATGTGCGCACCGCGGTCGGCGTCTACCAGTTGCCGAAGAATGCGACGGTCGAGGTGGAGATGACGGCCGCCGCCAGGGGCTGAGCGCCCTGCCGCCTAGGGTGTCCGCAGGCGGCGCGAAGGTTCGGTCGTGTGCAGGTACACCGCCAAGGTGTCCCATGGCAGGCCGACGGAATGCTGCCTCATGATCCGCCCGATCTCACCGCGGTGGTAGCCGCCGTGGGTGACGACATGGGCCAGCATTTCCTCGCGCGACATGCATCCCTTGTCGCCGTCGGTGAAGGTGAAGGACACCGATTCGGACAGCAGCTCCGGGGTCGCCGTTTCGAGGTACCCGAGGTACCAGCGGTCCAGGGCCGCCACTGCGGAGCGAAGGTCCTTCAGCGTGGGCGTTTCCTGCGTGTTGTCGGCGGAAAATTCGTGCGTCGCACCGGTGAGATGCGCCGCGAAGATCCGGTCCACCACATGGCAGTGATTCATCAACCGGATGGCGTCGTGCCGCGCATCCTTGTGCCGCTCCGGATCGAAGCCTTCCATTTTTTCCAGCAGCTCTTCGTTGGCCCAGGCCCGGTAGTTGAAAAGGGTGCGAAGCAATGGCACGGTGCTCATGAGCAGGGTGTCCTCTGACGTGGGAGAGTGGGGTGGCGGGCTCATGCTACGTGAATAGGATTCCCTGTCCACCCCCAGGCCGGACTAACGTGACTGCAGATCGACGATGTCCCGCGCCAACGAGGCAATGGTCAGCGGCGCGCACCCCTCGGCGTTGTTGCTCACCGTGACGAAGGCGTTCTGGCCCGCACGCGTGGTGCCGGCAATCACCTTGGCCAGCGCCTCGCGCGTCTGGGGATCGGGATCGACGATCCTGTCGAAGGGCCCGTAGAGCTTTTCCGCGTCCTCGTAGCCGAAGCGGCCATGGCGGCGGTGCAGGTTCCAGCGGCACACCAGCGGCCCGGGCCAGAGCGCGCGCAGCATCGGCAACTGGTCTTCGATCGGCGGCATCTTGGCGTGCAGGCCCATGCAGAAGGTCGCGCCCACGCTGCGCAGCATGTCGGCGAAGGCGGGGCACAGCAGCTGCGGGTCGCGCACTTCGACGGCGATCACCGCGTCGGGCGCGGCCGGCTTCAGGCCGGGGAGCGACTCCAGCATCCCGCCGATGCGCGCCAGCAGCGCGGGCTGGTCGGCCAGCAGCTGCGAGGGGATCGGGCTCAGCTGGAACACCAGCGCGCCGATACGATCGCCCAGGCCTTCGAGGGCCGGCTGCACGAACTCCTGGATGGCGATCTCGCTGTTCAGGAACACCGGGTTGACCTGCGTGCCGCGGCCGCTTTCGTCGCGCACGGTGGCGTCGGTCACGAGACTCGGCGCCTTCACCACGAAGCGGAAGTCGCCGGGCACCATGGCCGCATAGCGGGCGTACTGGCTCGCGGTGAGCGCGCGGTAGAAGTTGCGGTCCAGGCTCACCGTGCGAAAGAGCGGGTGCTGCGCCAGCGCGGCCAGTCCGTTCTTCGAGAGCACGGTCTCGGCGTACTCGCCGTCCCAGACGAGGTCGGCCCAGCCGGGGTAGCTCCATGACGATGTGCCGAGCCGCAGGTTGGGCGGGAGCGCCGCGGCCAGCGCGGCGAGCGCCGGATCGGTGGGCGCCGGCGCCACGGTGCCGCCGCGCGGTTTCTTCTTCGCGGGCGGCTCGGCCCCGGGCGGCGGCACGGCCGCAGGCGCCTCTGGCGGGCGCGGAAGATCGGGGAAAAGGGAGTCCTGCACTTCATCAGCCATGTCTGGGTGCGCATTCTCGGCCAACACCGGGCGGGTCCGCGGGGCCGGGGCACAATCCGCGCCATGAAACAGTGGTTGCGCACGCAGGGTGGTTGGTGGCTGGCATGGCTGGTCCTCACGGCCGTGGGCGCGGTGTGGCTGGCGCGCGCCGAGCTGGCGCAGCTGCATCAGGACTTCGAGACCGACGTGCGCATCGCGCACCGGCTCATGAGCCAGCAGGCGGTGCAGTACGACGCGGTGCTCGCCACGCTTGCGCTGCTGGAGCCCGGCGCCGATGCGGGGCAGCCCGAACAGCGCCTGCCGTCGGTGTACTCGTCGATCCTGCGCGTGCAGCGGCGCGAGCGCGACGCGCCCTGGCCCGACGAAAAGCAGGCGAGTGCGTTGGCCGCGGCGGAAGCGCGTTCGCGCAGCCAGCGCCGCGCCGAGCTGGCCGCGCTCGACCTCACCCATGGCCGCTACCAGCTCGTGATGGGCGCCACGCCGTTCAGCTACGCACTCGAGATCGACCTGGTCGGCTCGGTGCCGTGGCGCGACTGGCCGATGAACCCGCAGCGCAGCCCGGTGCGCGTGAGCCTGCAGCGCGACGGGCAGCAGTTCGTGCTGCAACCGGGCCAGCCGGCCGCGGCGAACGGCTGGCGCTTCGAGCTCACCAAGGCGCTGGCATCCCCGAGCCAGCCCTTCGACCTGGTGGCGGAACGCCATGTGGGCTGGGGCGAGCTGCCGTGGCGCAGCATCGCCGGTTGGGCGGCAGCCACGGCGCTGCTGCTGGCGGGCCTGTGGGCGGCGCAGCGCCAGCGCATTGCGCGGCGCCGGGCCGAAGAGCTGTTGCGGCTCGGCCAGGTGGCGCGGCTCAATGCGCTGGGCGAGCTGTCGGCGGGGCTGGCCCACGAACTCAATCAGCCCCTGACGGCCGTGCTCGCCAATGCACAGGCCGCGCGCCGCCTGCTCGACGATGACCCGCCCGACCTGGCCACCGCGCGCGATGCGATGGGGCAGGCGGTCGAGCAGGCCCGCCGCGCAGCCGGCGTGGTCGGCCGCCTGCGCCGCGTGATCGAACGGCCCGAGGCCGGCGGCGACGTGAAGCCGCTGGTGCTGCAGGAGGTGGTGCGCAGCGCCATGCACCTGCTGGCGCCCGAGTTCGCGCAACGCGGTGTCGCGGCCCAGTTCGACGCCACCGCGCAGGCGCCGGTGCGCGTGCAGGCCGAGGCGGTGGCGCTGGAGCAGATCGTGCACAACCTGCTGATGAACGCGCTGCAGGCGCTCGACCTCGTGCCCGCGGCCGAACGCCGCCTCGTGGTGTCGGTCGGCCGCAATGGCGAGGAGGGCGTGTTGACGGTGACCGACAACGGCCGCGGCATCGCACCCGACGCCATGCCGCGCCTTTTCGAGCCTTTCTTCAGCACGCGCGAGGGCGGGCTGGGCCTCGGCCTGAGCCTCAGCGAAACGCTGGCGAGCGGCATGGGCGGCAGCCTGAGCGCGGCCCATGTCGCGCCGCGCGGTGCGCGCTTCACGTTGCTGCTGCCGCTGGTGGCGCCGTCCACGGAGCGCCCGGCATGAGCACCTCGGCCACCCACCAGCCGCAGTCGCCGCTGGTCCACCTGATCGACGACGACCAGGCGGTGCGCGACAGCCTCTCGCTGCTGATCGGCACGGTCGGCCTGCGGGTGCAGGGCTGGGCCGATCCGCAGGCCTTCATCGACGGCTTCGACCGCGCGAGCGTCGGCGCCATCGTGCTCGACGTGCGCATGCCCGGCCTCAGCGGCCTGACGGTGCTCGACCGGCTGATGGCGCAGGGCGTCGACCAGCCGGTGATCATGCTGACCGGTCACGGCACGGTCGAGATGTGCCGCCGCGCCTTCAAGGCCGGTGCGGCCGAGTTCCTCGAGAAACCGGTGGACGACGAGCAACTGCTCGAAGCGCTGCAGCAGGCGGTGCGCCAGCATGTGCGCACGCGCGAGCGTTCGCAGGCCGACAACGCCGCGCGCGAGCGGGTGGCGCAGCTGTCGGAGCGCGAGCGCGAGGTGCTGGCCTTCATCGTGCAGGGCCTCACCAACAAGGAGATCGCGCGCACGCTGGCGTTGTCGCCGCGCACGGTGGAAACGCACCGCGCCAACCTGTTCGCGAAGCTCGACTGCGATTCGCTCGCGCAGCTGATCCGGCGCTACGCGGTGCTGGTGACCGGGGAAGGCTGAGACCCTCGCTCCGTAGTTCTACGGAGCGCCGGGCGTAGCCGTACGAATGGCCTCGGCGGCCGGCGTTTTCTACAGTGGCGCAGCCGTCGGCAACAGGCCGGCGTCATCACCCTGCATCCACTGGAGAAACCGAAAAATGCGTTCCATCCTTCGCCTCGGCGGCCTCGCCGTTCTGCTCGCCGCATCGGCTGCCCAAGCCCAGACGCCGGCCCCCGCCGTGCGCACCGAAAAGAACATCTCGCTCGCGCTGGCCAACCAGATCGCGGCCGAAGCCGTGGCCGCCTGCGCCGCCAACGGCTACAACGTGGCCGCCACCGTGGTGGACCGCGCCGGCACCGTGCGCGCCGTGCAGCGCGCCGACAACGCCGGCCCGCACACCCTGGCCTCGAGCGAGCGCAAGGCCTGGACCTCGGCCTCGGCCAAGAGCCCGACGCAGGCCATGATGGAAGGCGCGCAGAAGAACCCCGGCGCCGCGAACCTCGTGTACCTGCCAGGCTTCCTGCTGCTGGGCGGCGGCGTGCCGGTGAAGTCGGGCAACGAAGTGATCGGCGCCGTGGGCGTGGGCGGCGCGCCGGGCGGCCACCTGGACGACCAGTGCGCCAATGCGGCGCTCGAAAAGGTCAAGGGTCTCCTGGGTTGACGATGAAGCGCGGTCTCTGGTCCGGGGTGTTGGCGGTGGTGCTCGGCCTGGGCGCATCGGCCGGCGTGTCGGCCCAGGTGCCGCCGCTGGCGGCCGAGGTGCTGGCGTACGAAGGGCTGCACCGGGCCGCCTGGCATGGCGATCTGCCGAAGCTGAAGAGCCTGATTGCGTCCGGCGCCAATCTCGATGCGCGCGATGCGCGGGGCCGCACGCCCTTGCACGTCGCAACCCATGCGCGGCAGCGCGAGGCGGTGAAGCTGCTCGCCAAGGCGGGCGCGAACCTCGACCAGCTCGAGGACGACCGCTACGACGCGGTGACCATCGCGTCGGTCGCCGACGACGTGACGACGCTCTCGCTGCTGCTGTCGCTCGGCGCCAATGCCGGGCAGACGACGAGCCGCTACGACGGCACCGCGCTGATCGCCGCCGCGCACCTGGGCCACGACGAGGTGGTGCGCCGCCTGATCGCAGCCGGCGCGCCGCTCGACCATGTCAACAACCTGCACTGGACGGCGGTGATCGAGTCCATCGTGCTCGGCGACGGCGGTCCGCGCCACCAGCGCACGCTGGCCGCGCTGGTCGATGCCGGCGCCAGCATCAAGCTGACCGACCGCCAGGGCAACACGCCGCTGCAGCTGGCCAGGGCCCGCGGCTACACGGCCATGGTGAAGCTGCTGGAAGCGCCGCGCCCGACAAGATAGCGGCGGCTCGGGGACAATCGGGCCTCGCCACGAGGAAACCGACCCATGTACATGCCCCCGCAGTTCAATGCCAAGGACCCGGCCATCGCGCTGGAGCTGATGCGCTCGCACCCGTTCGCGAGCCTGATCTCGAACGACGACAACGGCCTGCCGTTCGTCACGCACCTGCCGCTGGTCGCCGAGCAGCGGGAGGGCGACCCACTGGTGCTGCTGGGGCATTGCGCCAAGCCCAATCCGCATTGGCGCTACCTGCAGGCGCGGCCGCAGGCGGTCGTCACGTTTCTCGGCCCGCATTCGTACCTGTCGCCCGCGGTCTACCCCGATCTGGCGCGTGTGCCGACCTGGAACTACCTCGCGGTCCACTGCACGGTCGAGGCCCGGCTGATCGAGGAGCCCATGGCCAAGGACGCCTTGCTCAAGAAGCTCATCGGCGACCACGAGCCCGGCTATGCGCAGCAGTGGCGCGACCTGGGCGAGGAGTTCCAGCTCAAGATGCTGGCCGGCATCGTCGGCTTCGAAATGCGCGTGACCGCGCTGCAATGCAAGGTCAAGCTCAACCAGCACCGCAAGGAGTCGCATGCCGCCATGCGCGCTGTCTACAGTGCCGGCACGCCGGACGAGAAGGCGCTGGCGGTGTGGATGGAACGCCTCGGCATGACCGCCGAGGTTCCTGCGACGGAAGGGAACTAGGATGCGCGTGTTCGGATTGCTCGGCCTGGTGCTGGCGCTCGTGATCGTCGGCCTGATCGCAAAAAAACAGATGACGACTTCCGCGGCCCCCGCATTGCCGTCCGTGCCCGGCGCTGCCGCACCCGCGCCTGCCGATGCGCGCACGCAGGCCCAGCAGGTCCAGAAGCAGGTCAAGGACGCGCTCGACGCCGCGGCGCAGGCGCGCAAGCTGCCGGATGACAACTGAGTCCGTGTCGCCTTCGCAGGCGAGCGACGCCCACTGGATGGCGCTCGCGCTGGCCGAGGCGCGCCTTGCGGCCGAAGCGGGCGAAGTGCCTGTCGGCGCGGTGCTGGTCAAGGACGGACGGGTCGTTTCAACCGGCCGCAACGCGCCCGTGGCGCAGCACGACCCGAGCGCCCACGCCGAGATCAACGCGCTGCGCGCCGGTGCTGCCGCGCTCGGCAACTACCGGCTCGACGGCTGCGAGCTGTTCGTCACGCTCGAACCCTGCGCCATGTGCGCGGGTGCGATGCTGCATTCGCGGCTGGCGCGCGTGGTGTTCGGCGCGGCCGACCCCAAGACCGGCGCGGCCGGTTCGGTGCTCGACCTCTTCGCCGAGCCGCGGCTGAACCACCGCACCCGGGTGCAGGGCGGGGTGCTCGCCGAGGCGTGCAGTGCGGTGCTGCAGGACTTTTTCCAGCAACGCCGCAGCGCGGCGCGCGAACAGGCCGAGCCCTTGCGCGACGATGCGCTGCGCACCCCGGCCGAGCGCTTTGCCGGCCTGAGCGAGTACGTCTTCGCGCCGCACTACGTCCAGGACCTGCAGAGCCTGCAGGGCTGGCGCATGCACTACGTGGACGAAGCGCGGCCCTGCAGCGAAGACGGCGAGCTCGCCTGCTGCCTGTGCCTGCACGGTCCCGGCGAATGGGGCCACTTTTTCCGCCACCTGGTCGGCTCGCCGGGGTTGCGCACGCTGGTGCCCGACCTGATCGGCTTCGGAAAGAGCGACAAGCCCAAGCGCAAGACCGTGCACCGGCTCGAATGGCATCGCGATGTGCTGCTCGAGTGGCTGGACCGCGCGCAGCCGGGGCCGATGGTGCTGGTGCACAGTGCTGCCGCGTCCGGCCTTGCATCGCTGCTGCGGGCGGCCGCGGCCGAGCGCTTTGCGGCCGTGCTCGTCGCGCCGGAGGGCGGGGGGCGCATCGCGGACGCATGGCGCGCCCCTTACCCCGACCGAGGCTACGAGGCCGCCCTGCGGGCCCTGGGACCCATCGCTTCCTCGTCGGGTCCGACAGTGGCGCAGGCCGCGGCGCTGGCGGAGCAGGTGCGCAACGCAATGGGATACTCGACCTCGTGACCAAACACATCTACATCTACTCTCCCTCCAGCGCGATCCGCGACAAGGCCGCCTTCCGGCGCGGCGTCAAGAGGCTCAAGGCACTGGGCCACGAAGTCGAACTCGACGAGGCGGCGCTCTCCGCTCACCAGCGCTTTGCGGGCGACGATGCCACGCGGCTCGCAGCCATCTCGCGCGCGGCCGCCAGCGGTGCCGACATCGCGCTCATCGCGCGCGGCGGCTACGGCCTCACGCGCATCCTCGATGCGATTCCGTACAAGGCCGTGGCCAAGGCCATCCACAAGGGCACCGAGTTCGTCGGTTGCAGCGACTTCACCGCGCTGCAGAGCGCGCTGCTCGTCAAGACCGGCGCCGTCACCTGGGCCGGCCCCGCCGTCGGCGAAGACTTCGGCGCCGAAGCCGGCGCCGACGACATCATGGAGGCCTGCTTCGACGACCTGCTGAGCGGGCAGGGCGAAGGCACCGGCTGGCGCATGCCGGCGCGCGACGCCGGGCTGAAGGTCAGGCCGGTGCAGGACGCCGTGCTCTGGGGCGGCAACCTCTGCGTGCTGGCCAGCCTGCTCGGAACGCCGTACTTCCCCGCGGTCGACAAGGGCGTGCTGTTCATCGAGGACACGAACGAGCATCCCTACCGCATCGAGCGCATGCTCGACCAGCTGAAGATGGCCGGCGTGCTGGCGCGGCAGCGGGCCATCGTGTTCGGCCAGTTCACCGGCATGCGCAAGGTGCCGGGCTACGACCGGGGTTTCGGGTTCGACTCGGTGGTGGATCGGCTTCGCGCGTCGCTCAAGGTGCCGGTGCTCACCGGCCTGCCGTTCGGCCATGTGCCGACGAAGGTGCTGCTGCCCGTGGGGGCCAAGGTGGCGCTGGCGGCCGAAGGGCGCGACGTGTTCCTGGTGTGGGGGCATCGGCATGCCCATTCGCACGGTCATGATGGCCACGCGCACTGATGATCGCAGCCCACGAGGAGGGCCGGCCGTCGAAGGCCGCGCCGGCCTCAATGGCTGGTGAAGCGCTGATGGGTGCGGGGACCCATCGAGCCGGGCAGGCCGCCTTCGAACATGCTGTTGATGGCCTTCATCTGGCGGCGGGCGGCCGATTCGCCATCGATGGCGCTGAGGGCCGTCATCACGTCCTGGCGCAGGTACCAGAGGGCCTCGACATCGGCTGCGAAGCGCACGCGCTGGCTGACGCGCTGGATCGAATGGCCCCCGTGGGCCGGAAGCACCGACAGCATGGCCGTGCGGATCCGTCCCAATTGGCTCTCCGACGCCTGGCGAGAACCGAGACCGGGCACGTTCAGGAGACGAAAAATACGGCGGAGGAGCACCATGTGAAGAGCAGCGGAAAGCCAGAACGGCCGCTACCTTAAGCTTGAGTTCACCGTTACACAAGATATGAAACAGTGTTTCTTGTTTGTAAACAACAAGCTTTACGTATCATTTTCAATGCTTGTTGAAATGTGATACCAAAAGCATTAATCATGCGGCGCCAATTCGGGCATCCACCCCCACGTTTTGAGCGGCACGAGGGTGAATTTCAACGAAGGAATTACACGGATCGTTGTTTTCGCCGCTGGAACATGTCAAACGAAACAACTGCAGGAGCCCGCAGGGAATCCTGACCATAATCAACCGGCGATTGCTATCGAGATACACAACAGCATGGGTGTCAATTCCACAGTCGTATTCGCGGACTTGACCGGGAGCACCAGGGTCTTCGAGGCCATGGGGAATGCGCGAGCCACCGAGACGGTGACGCGGCTCACCCAATGGATCGGCGGCGTCTGCCAGGCGCACGGCGGCCGCGTGGTGAAGTCGCTGGGAGACGGCGTGTTCGCCATCTTCACGAGCGGTGCAGCCGCCACGCATGCGGTGATCGAGCTCCAGCGCTACCACCAGAAACGCCTGCAGGCCTGGCCCGCGCCGCTGCGCATGGCGCTGCAGATCGGGGTGGCCAGCGGCGAGGTGGTCGAGGTCGAGGGCGACTGCTTCGGCGATGCGGTCAACCTGGCATCGCGGCTCAGCGACCTGGCCGGCCCCGGGCAGATCTGGGTGACCGACACCGTGATCTCGCAGTTGCGCGACGGCGTGGTGCAGCACCGCGACCTCGGCCTGATCAACATCCGCGGCCGCAGCGAGATGTCGGTGGTGCACCGGATCGACTGGCAGGAGGACGTGACCTCCTTCCTCACGGTGCCGGCCGCGCTGGCGCCCCTCAGGGTGCCGGACTCGTCGTTCGGCCAGATCGAGCTGTCCTGGCTCGACGTCCGCTCCATGTTCAGCAGCGAGCAGTTGCCGATTCACCTGGGCCGCGTCAACGATGCCCAGTTCGTGGTCAACGACCCCCGCGTGTCGCGGCTGCATGCGCGCATCGAGATGCGGCAGGGGAGCTGCGTGCTGATCGACATCAGCACCTACGGGACCTGGGTCCGCTTCCATGGCAACGGCGGGCCGAGCACCGAGATCGCGTTGCGCCGCGAAGAATGCGTGCTGCATGGCCGCGGCGAAATCGGCCTGGGCGCGCCGCTGAGCGATTTCAGCGCCCCGACCATCGCCTTCAACACAACCGGGGGCGACGTGACGCTTTCGCGCCGCGAGGTGGGGCGCTGAACGCCTGCCGTTCGCCCCTGGCCCCGGAGCCGCCCGAGGCCCACCGAACGAAGCCTTTCGAGCTGCCAATTTTTGTTTCATGAGTGACGAAAAAGTCACATAAAGTCACAAATATTGGATTGACGCACCCATTCCCGTGCGGGTTGTCCATCGATTTCCGCAGGGCACAGCACTTGCCTTGAACCGCTCTACCGGCGCGAAACGCCGCAGGAGCGAGGGAACATGGTGGAACGGATCGAAGCCGGCTGCGCGAGCGTGGCCGACGAATTGGCGCGCGTCGACGCGCCTGCAGCAGACACAGCCGATGCGCAAGCAGCGGCGGCGTCCCGGCCCTTGAAGGCACTGGCGACGTTTTCCATTGCGGCCGCACTGGCGGCCTGCGGTGGAGGCGGCGGCGGAAGCGGTGGGGGCGGCGCAGGTTTTGCCCTGCCGATCGGCGGTGGCGGTGGCGGTGGTGGCGGCCAGGCGCCCGACGCGGGTCCTTATCGATACCCCCAGGCCAAGACCGACGACGAAGCCGCGCGCTTCCTGCTGCAGGCGCAGTTCTCGGCCTCGGACGCCGAGATCGCGGACGTGCGCAACAAGGGCTACCTGCCCTGGCTCAGCGAACAGTTCGGCGCGCCGCGCGCGCAGTCGGCCTGGGAGTGGCTTGACAGCAAGCCCTACGACAAGGCCGACATCGATGCCGCGATCTGGCGCCAGCTGATGGCGTCGGTCGACCCGGTGCGCAAGCGCATGGCGCTGGCGCTCAGCGAGATCTTCGTGGTCTCCGCCAACGAGATCGGCTCGAACTGGCCCAGCGCCATGATGTGCCAGTACTGGGACATGCTGGTGGCCGGCGTCACCGGCAACTTCCGCAACCTGCTGGAAGACGTGACGCTGAATCCCGCGATGGGCTTCTACCTCAACACCCGGGGCAACCGCAAGGAAGACGGCAGGGGCCGGCAGCCCGACGAGAACTACGCGCGCGAAGTCATGCAGCTCATGACCATCGGCCTGTCGCAGCTCAATGCCGACGGCACGGTGAAGACCGGCGCCGACGGCCAGCCGCTCGACACCTACACGCAGGACGACGTGACCAACCTCGCGCGCGTCTTCACCGGCTACGACCTCGACATCAAGGCGGCGGAGCGCAACGGCTTCACGCCACCGGGCGGAGGTGGCTCCTTCGACACCAAGGACTGGACCACGCGCCCGATGGCTTACACGGCCGGGAACCACTCGATGCTCGAGGCCCGATTCCTCGGCGCCACCGTGCCCGGCGGCACCCCCGGCCCGGCCGCGCTGAAGATCGCGCTCGACACGCTCTTCAGCCATCCGAACGTCGGCCCCTTCATCGGCAAGCAGCTGATCCAGCGGCTGGTGACGAGCAACCCGAGCCCGGCCTACGTCAAGCGCGTGGCCGACATCTTTGCCAACAACGGCGCCGGCGTGCGCGGCGACATGAAGAGCGTGTTCGCGGCCGTGCTGCTCGACGACGAGGCGCGCGGCCCGGCCGGCTTGTCCGATCCGAACTTCGGGCGCCTGCGCGAGCCGATGCTGCGGCTCGTGCAATGGGGCCGCACCTGCGGCATCGGCTCGGCCACCGACGCCTGGAAGATCGGCATCACCTCGGATGCGAGCTTCGGCATCGGCCAGAGCCCGCTGCGCTCGCCCTCGGTGTTCAATTTCTTCCGGCCCGGCTACGTGCCGCCGTCGACCGCCATCGCCAGCAACAAGCTGGTCGCGCCCGAGTTCCAACTGGTCAACGAAAGCAGCGTGGGCAGCTATCTCAACTTCATGCAGAACGTGCTGCCCAACGGCTTCAACAACAAGGACGTGGTGGCGAGCTACGCCGCCGAGAAGGCGCTGGTGCTCGACCCGGCGGCCCTGGTGCGCCGGCTCAACCTGCTCTTGACCGGCAACCAACTGATGCCCGCCACTGTCACCCTCATCACCACCGCGCTCGGCACGCCCAACCTCACGGCGGCGAGCAGCGACGGCGCGAAGCTCAATCGCATCTGTGCCGCCATCCTCATGGTGATGGGTTCGCCCGAATACCTCGTCCAGAAATAACGCGGGAGCCCTTTGTCCATGTACCTGATCAATCCCGCCCAGCACACGCGCCGCGCCTTCCTGCGCCGCACGGGCCAGCTCGCGATGGCTGGCACCGCGCTGCCGTTCGCGCTCAACCTCGCCGCCATGGGCGAAGCCGCCGCGCAGGCCGCGCCCGGCGACGACTACCGGGCGCTGGTGTGCGTCTTTCTCTTCGGCGGCAACGACTATGCGAACACGGTCGTCACCTACGACGCCGACAGCTACGGCAAATACAGCCTGATCCGCGGCGGCGACGGCGAGGCGGGCGGCGGCATTGCGCTGGCGCGGGCCGCGCTGGCCGCGACCGAGCTCAGGCCGGCGCAGGCGCTGCCCGGCGGCCGCGTGTATGCGCTGCATCCCTCGATGACGAAGCTGGCCGATCTCTTCAACAACCAGGGCAAGGTCGCGGTGCAGCTCAACGTCGGCCCGTTGATCAAGCCGCTGACGCGGGCGCAATACAGCAGCAGCAACCGCCGGGACTTTCCGATTCCGCCCAAGCTGTTCTCGCACAACGACCAGCAGTCGATCTGGCAGTCGTCCTCGCCCGAAGGCTCGACCGTCGGCTGGGGCGGCAACCTGGGCGACCTGGCGCTCGCGCCGAACGCGGGGTCGCTCTTCACCTGCATGTCGGTGGCGGGCAATGCCGTGTTCCTGTCGGGCGACCAGGCGCTGCAGTACCAGGTGGGAACGGGCGGTGCGGTGCGCATCGGTGCGGTGAGCGGCGTCGGCGGCAATCTCTTCGGTTCCGCGACGGTGAAGGCCGCCATGCAGCAGATCACGCAGCGCGAGAGCGGCCACACGCTCGAGAACGAATACAACAAGGTCACCAAGCGCGCGGTCGCCGCCGAGGGAAGGATCACCGACGCCATCCAGTCCGATTTCGCGCCCGGCACCTTCCCGGCACAGAACAACCTGGCCGACCAGCTCAAGATGGTGGCACGCCTGATCCGCGGGCGCAGTGCACTGGGGGTGAAGCGCCAGGTGTTCTTCGTCTCGATGGGCGGCTTCGACCTGCACGACGACCTGATCGCGCGGCAGCCCGGCCTGATGCAGAAGCTGTCGGATGCGCTGGTCGCCTTCCACGACCAGATGGGCGTGCTCGGCCTGGCCGACAAGGTCACCGCGTTCACCGCATCCGACTTCGGGCGCACGCTGTCGAGCAACAGCAACGGCTCCGACCACGGGTGGGGCAGCCATCATTTCGTGGTCGGCGGGGCGGTGAAGGGCAATGCGCTGTACGGCACGGCGCCGCCGGTGAGCATCACCAGCACCGCCTCCGACGCCGACCAATGGCATGTGGGCCAGGGCCGCCTCTTGCCCACCACCTCGGTCGACCAGTACGCGGGCACGCTGGCGCGCTGGTTCGGCGTGCCCGATGCCGAACTCAACGGCATCCTGCCCAACCTCAGGAACTTCGGCATGACCGCGCCGAGCGGCATTGCCTATCCGAGAGACGTGGGGTTCATGGCATGAGCTGCCGGGCTGTTTCCAGGGCAAGTGCCGCAGCGCGAGGTGCGGGGGTTTTTCAATGAGCGTGACACCCTTCACCGAAGTGGACGATGCCATCGCAGCCGTCGAGGGGTTCGACCGCGAGATCCGGAAATTCGACCTCGCCGTGGCGGACAACCTGCAGGATGCCATCGGCCTGCAGATGGCGCAGATCACCGACCGCGCGCTGGCGCGCGGCTGGGAGCCCATCAGCTTCGTGCAGAAGAACGGGTTCCGGCTCTACCGCTTCAAGGCGATGCGCTGAGCCTTCTTCGGATCGGAGCCTCATGGTTTTCCGCTGCGGGCGCAGTTCGCCGCGGCCTTGCTCGCCGCATTCAGGATGTAGCCGCCGACCGCGCACTCCACGTCGTCCACGAGCTCTTCCACATCGGGGCAGGCGTCCTGCACCAGCAGGGCCTGCTCGACGATGGCGTAGACCATCGAGAACGCATTGAACGCCGTGCGCAGCGGCTCGAGTGCCGCCGGCCAGTCGGAGGACGCGACGAGGGCATCGCGAAACAGGGCCACGAACTCCCGATAGATCTCGCGGTAGCTCGCAGGCGAGGAGATGCGGCGCTCGAGGTACATCAGTGCGCGCCACTCGTTCGCCTGGCCGAGCAGGCCGCGCACGTGCGCGGCCACCATGGCGCGGATCGTCTGCTCGACCGTGCGCGGCTCCGATGTCTTGGCCGCCTGTGCCACGATCGCGGCCTGCTTGCGCATCCAGCTGCGGACGGTGACCGCGGCGATCGAGTCCTTCCCGGGAAAGTACAGGTACAGGGTGCCCAGGCCGACGCCCGCCACGCCCGCGATCTCGCGCATCGACACCTTCTCGTAGCCGCGCTCGACCAGCAGCAGGACGAAGGCATCCTGGATGGCGCCGCTGGTCATCCAGGCGCGTGACTGCAAGGGCTTGCGGCGGGGTTTCACGATCGAATTCATGGGTCTGGCGGTGGTCGAGGCCCCAAGGGCGCGCGCCCATCTTCGGGGTTCGGGACGGCCGCTGCAAGGCGGCCCCGGTCGGCGGCGCAAAGCTGAACACCCCCGGTCGCAGGCGCCCTGCATCGTTGCGCCGGCAGCCCGCGGGACGCCGGTGCCGCGACCGGGCCGCCCGCGCGGCAGAACCCGAACATGCCCGGCACGCATCCGGCCTAAGCTGATCCGGATGAACAATCCAAGCACTGCACAGATGCCGGCGACGCTGGCCGGCCTGGTTCACCGCCTCGACCAGGCGCGGCGCAGCGGCCGGCGCGAGGAGGGCGAAGAGGCCGCCACCGTGCCCACCCGCCGCTACACCGACCCTTTGCACTGGCAGCAGGAGCAGGCGTCGCTGTTCGGCCAGTGGCCCATCGTCGCGGCCCACAGCGCGGAGGTTCCGGTCGGATCGGCGCTGCCCTTCGACGCGCTCGGCGTTCCCATCGTCCTGACCCGGGCGGCCGACGGCCGCGTGCGCGCCTTCTTCAACGCCTGCAGGCATCGCGGCATGGCGTTGGTCGCCGGCAGCGGCTGCGAGCCGGCCAAGGCCTGCAAGGCGCTGGTCTGCCCGTACCACGCCTGGACCTATGAACTCGATGGGCGGCTGCGGCATCGCCTGCATGCGCAGACCTTCGAGGGCATCGACCCGGCCACGCTGAACCTGGTCGAACTGCCGTGCGACGAAGCCGGCGGGCTGGTTTTCGTCAGGCGCACGCCCGGTGCGACGTTCTCGGCCGAGGGGTTCCTGCAGGGACTGGACACACACCTGCACTGGATGGGCCTGCCCCGGATGGTCGTGTTCCGCAAGGTCGACCGGGTGTACGAAGCGAACTGGAAGCTGACGGTCGATGCGTTCCTGGAGGGCTATCACATCCGCGTGCTGCATCGCGACACGATCTATCCCTTCTTTGCCGACGCGTACACGGTCAACCTGCATGCCGGGCCGCACCAGGACTCGCTGGTGGCGCGGCGGGCGGCCTTCGAAGCCTTCGCGCCGCCCCACGACCGCGACGCCCTGTGCAGGCTGGCCACGCCGACGCAGCTCCTGTTCCCGAACACCTTCCTCATCTGGCATCCCGACTACGTGAGCCTGATCGGCATGTTCTCGCCGGCGGTGGGCCAGGTGCGCTGGGTGCACACGATGCTGATTCCGCCGGACCGCACCGGCGAGGACTGGACCCCTCATTGGGAGAAGACCTTTCAGCTCATCGAGCAGACGGTCTTCCAGCAGGAGGACATCGCCACCGCGGTGGCGATCCAGCGCGGCCTGTCCAGTGGCGCCAACACGGATTTCCACCTCGGCCGGCTCGAGCACGAGGTGCTGCGCTTTCATCGCAACGTCGACGATGCCCTCGGTGGAACGCTGAGGCCCTAGTCGGAATGCTGCGCGAGGATGCGATCGAGCTGTTCGATGTCGATCGGCTTCTGGAGGTGATGATCGAAGAGGCCCTGGGCCGATGCGCCCGCCGCATCCTGCGCCGAGAAGCCCGAGATCGCCACCAGCAGCCGCGGCGTGCCCTCGGTGGTGCCGGCACGCAGCCGCCGCGCCACCTCGGTACCCGGAAAGTCGGGGAGGGTGAGGTCGATCAGCGCCGCATCGAAGCGCTCGGTGGCGGCGGCATCCAGCGCCTGCTGCGCCGTGTAGGTGCAGCGGGCCGTGTGGTCCTGCAGCGTGAGGAGTTCCTTCAGCAGGTCGGCAGCGGCTTTGCTGTCGTCGACGATGAGCACGTTCAAGGCGGGCTTCTTTCCATGGAGGTCGAAAGTTGCAGTATGGGCGGCATGGGGCCGGCGTGCCGTAGGCATGTTCCTACGCCTTCGGGTCCGTGCCCGCCGTCCCGGTGTGCAGCGGCAGGTCCACCACGAAGGTGGACCCCTGGCCGGGCGCGCTCTCCACGCCGATCCGCCCGGCATGCAGGTCCACGATCTTGCGCGTGATGTAGAGGCCGAGGCCCAGCCCGGCCGCATGCTGGCGGCTGCCCTCGGTGCGCTCGAACTGCTCGAAGATGCGTTCGTGGTCCTCGGGCGCAATGCCGATGCCCTGGTCGCGCACGCTCACGCGCGCCATGTCGCCGATGGGCTGCACCACCATCTCGACCGGCTTGCCGCCGCCGTAGCGCAGCGCGTTGGTCAGCAGGTTGGTCAGCACCTGCTCGATGCGGAACTCGTCCCACACGCCGTGCAACCCGGCCGGTGCGTCGAGCGTGATGACCGAGCCCGCGGCCTCGGCCTGCTGCCGCAGGTTTTCCACCACCGCGCGCGCCAGCGCCGCCAGGTCCACCGGCTGGGGCTGGATCGACAGCGCACCGCGCCGCATGCGCGTGACGTCGAGCATGTCGTCGATCAGCCGCACCATGTTGCGGATCTGCCGCTGGTCGCGCTCGATCATCGCGGGCAGGCGGTCGGCCGCGAAGTTGGCGAGGTTGCCCTTCGACAGGTGAAGCTGCCGCAGCTGCGTTTCGAGGTACAGCGTGTTGAGCGGCGTGCGCAGCTCGTGCGAGACCATCGACATGAAGTCGTCGCGCATGCGCACCGCGTGCTCCAGCTCGTGCTGCGTCTGCTGCAGCTGCTGCACCAGCTCTTCCTGCTTGCGGTGCGCGGCCGCCAGCGACTCCATTTCGTGCCGCAGCGCCTTGCGGTGCTGGTACAGGTCGACGAACACGTTCACCTTGCTGACCACCGCATGCGGGTCGAGCGGCTTGTGCAGGAAGTCGACCGCGCCGCTCTCGTAGCCCCGGAAGGCGTAGTTCGACTCGCGCCCGGCGGCACTCACGAAAATGATCGGGATGTGCCGCGTGCGCTCGGTGCCGCGCATCAGCTCGGCCAACTCGAAGCCGTTCATGCCGGGCATCTGCACATCGACGATGGCGAGCGCGAATTCATGCTCGAGCAGCAGTGCGAGCGCCGCATCCGCCGAGCCGGCCCGGTACACGATGCGGTCCGCCGCGCGGATCAGGGCTTCGAGCGCCAGCAGGTTCTCCGGCAGGTCATCGACGATCAGCAGCTTGCTTGGGACGTCAATGGGCATGGGCGGACTCCAGTTGCAGAAGCAGCGCGCGAAGCTCGCGCAGGGGAAGCACGTGGTCGGGGGCGTGGCGCGCGATGGCGGCGCTGGGCATGATGGAAATCAGGGCTTCTTTCGGGTCCTGCACGGCGGTGAGTCCGCCGGCGAGGTGAATGCGGTGCAGGCCTTCGGCGCCGTCGTCGTTGGCGCCGGTCAGCAGAAAACCGGCCACCGCGCTGCCGTAGGTGTCGGCGGCGGAGGCCATCAGCACGTCGATGGACGGCCGCGAGAACCGCACGGGCGGCTCGCAGCTGAGCGAGAAGCAGCGCTCGCGCTCGATCGAGAGGTGGTAGCCGGGCGGCGCGAAGTAGAGGCTGCCGGCCGCCAGCGGCATCTTGTCGGCGGCTTCGTGCACCGGGATGGGCAGGCGTTGCGCGAAGATCTCGGCCAGGCGGCTTTCATGCGCCTCGGGCAGATGGAGCACGGCCGTCATCGGAATGCGCCAGTTGGCGGGCAGGCCGTCCAGGAGCACCGACAGTGCATCGATGCCGCCGGCCGAGGCCCCGAGCACGACGGCCTCCACGCGCTGGCGATCGGGGGAGAAGGGCGGCTTCTTCATGGGCCCTTGCGATAGATGCGCTCGGCGCGGGCGTGGGGTGCGAAGCGGTCCGCGTAGCTCGAAAAATCGATGCTTTCCTTCGACCCCAGGCCGAGGAAGCAGCGATGCGACAGCGACTCGTGGAACAGCCCGAGGGCCCGGTCCTGCAACTGCCGGTTGAAATAGATCAGCACGTTGCGGCACGACACCAGTTGCGTCTCGGCGAACACGCTGTCGGTGGCCAGGCTGTGATCGGCAAAGATCGCGTCGGCGCAGAGCGAGGGGTCGAAGCGCGCCGCGTCGTAGGCTGCGGTGTAGTAGTCGGAGAACGCATTCAGCCCGCCCGCGCGCTGGTAGTTGGCGGTGTAGCCGCGCAGGGCCTCGAGCGGAAAGATGCCCAGGCGCGCCTTCTCCAGCGAGGCCGGGTTGATGTCGGTGGCATAGATCTGCGTGCGTTCGAGCAGGCCCTCCTCGCGCAGCAGGATGGCGAGCGAGAACACTTCCTCGCCGGTGCTGCAGCCGGCCACCCACACCTTGACCGACGGGTAGGTGTGCAGGATCGGAACCACATGCCGGCGCAGCGCCAGGAAGTAGGCCGGGTCGCGGAACATCTCGCTCACGGGAATCGTCAGGAACTGCAGCAGCCGGCCGAAAAGCGCCGTATCGCGGAGCACCTTCTCCTGCAGCGCCGAGATGCTCGGAAGCCCCAACTGGTCGAGCGCATGCAGCACGCGGCGCTTCTGCGAGGCCAGCGTGTAGTTGCGGAAGTCGTAGCTGTACTTGAGGTAGATGGCCTCCATCAGCAGCCGCAGCTCGATCTCGGTGTCGCTCAGCGGCTGCAGGGGCGGGGTGTACTCGGCGTTCACAGGCGCTCCATCCTCGGCATCCACACGCGCAGCAGCGAGAACAGGCGCTCCAGGTCGACCGGCTTGGCCAGGTAGTCGTTGGCGCCCGCGGCCAGGCACTGCTCGCGGTCGTCCTTCATGGCCTTGGCGGTGATGGCGATCACCGGCATCTTCTCGAAGCGCGGGTCGGCGCGCAGGCGCCGCGTGGCCTCGAGGCCGTCCATCTCCGGCATCATCACGTCCATCAGGACGAGGTCGATCTCGCCCACCTGGTCGAGCTTCTCGAGCGCCTCGCGGCCGTTGCGGCCGATCTCGACCGTCGCGCCGCGCTGCTCCAGCGCGCTCGTGAGCGCGAAGATGTTGCGCACGTCGTCGTCCACCAGCAGGATGGTCCGCCCTTCGAAGATGCGGTCGCGCCTTCGCGCCGTCTTCAGCATGCCCTGGCGCTCGCTCGAAAGCTCGGCCTCCACCTTGTGCAGGAACAGCGTCACCTCGTCGAGCAGCCGCTCGGGCGAGCGCGCGCCCTTGATGATGATCGAGCGCGAGTAGCGCTGCAGCTCGGCCTCCTCGTCGCGCGTGAGGTTGCGCCCGGTGTAGACGATGACGGGCGGGAACGACACGATCTCTTCCGCCGCCATCTTCTTGAGCAGCTCGCTGCCCTGCATGTCGGGCAGCCGCAGGTCGGTGATCATGCAGTCGAACACGCGGGTGCGCAGCTGCGCCAGCGCATCCTCGCCGGAGCCCACGGCCACGATCTCGATGTCGTCGTCGCCGATCAGCCGGATCACGCTTTCGCGCTGCAGTTCGTCGTCCTCCACCAGCAGCACGATCTTGACCTTCTGCGCCAGCTTTTCCTCGAGCCGGCCGAACACCTTCGTCAGCTCGTCGCGCGTGGCCGGCTTCAGCGCATAGCCGATGGCGCCCATGTGCAGCGCGGCGGCCTGCCCGTCGTCGGCGGCCGAGACCACGTGGATGGGGATGTGGCGCGTGTGCGGCGAATCCTTCAGCCGCTGCAGCAGGTCGAGCCCGGTGCTGTCGGGCAGGCGCATGTCCAGCAGGATCGCATCGGGCACGAACTGCGTGGCCAGCTCGAAGCCGTCGGCCGCGCCGTGCGCCACCAGGCAGCGGTAGCCCCGCTCGTGCGCCAGGTCGTAGAGGATGTGCGCGAACTGAGGCTCGTCCTCGATCACCAGCACGCGGCGCACCTGGTCGCGCGGCAGCGAGCGGTCGTCGGCGAATTGCGGCGCTGGAACCACGGCCCTGGGCGCCGGCGCCAGCGGCGGCGGGGCGGCGGCGGGGCTTCGATGGCTCGGTGCGTGATGGGCCGGCAGGCTCCGGGGTGCCGCGGGCGGCTGCCCCGAAGCCTGCGGCGCCCTGGCCGGCAACCGAAGCGTGAAGGTGCTGCCCTGGCCCGGCTGGCTCTCCACGGTCAGCGTGCCGCCCAGCAGTTGCGTGAGGTCGCTCGAAATCGACAGGCCCAGCCCGGTGCCGCCGTAGCGGCGGCTGGTGGTGCCGTCGGCCTGCCGGAAGGCCTCGAAGATCAGTTCGTGCTGCTGCGGGTCGATGCCGATGCCCGAATCCGAGACGGCGAAGGCAGCGCCGCCGTCCGCCGTGCCGGAAACCACCACGGCCACTTCGCCGCGGTCGGTGAACTTGAGCGCGTTCGACAGCAGGTTCTTGAGGATCTGCTCGACGCGCTGGCGGTCGGTCACCAGCGAGGCCGGCGCGTCGGGCCGCAGCTCGACCCGGAAACCCAGGTTCTTCTGCATCGCGAGCGGACCGAAGGTGCTTTCGAGGCTGCGGGCGAGCTTGTCGAGCGCCACGTCCTCGGGCACCACCTCGAGCTTGCCCGCCTCGACCTTGGCGATGTCGAGGATGTCGTTGATCAGCACCAGCAGGTCGTTGCCCGACGCGTAGATCGACTCGGCGAACTTCACCTGCTCGGGAGACAGGTTGCCCTGCGGGTTGTCGCCCAGCAGCTTGGCCAGGATCAGCGCGCTGTTGAGCGGCGTGCGCAGCTCGTGCGACATGTTGGCGAGGAACTCCGACTTGTAGCGGCTGGCACGCTGCAGTTCGTCGGCGCGGTCTTCCAGGTCGCGCTGCACGCGGCGCAGCGCGGCGTTGCGCTGGTCGAGCGCCTCGGTGCGCTCGGAGAGCTGGCTGTTGGTCTGCTCCAGCTCGGCCTGCTGGTTTTCCAGCATGGCCTGCGAAGCCCGCAGCGCACGCGACTGTTCCTCCAGCTCCTCGTTGGCGGTGCGCAGCTCTTCCTGCTGCACCTGGAGTTCCTCGTTGAGCTGCTGCGTCTCGCTCAGCACGTCCTGGAGCTGCTCGCGGTAGCGCGCTGCCTCGAGCGAGGTGCCGATGTCGTCCGCCACCATCTCGAGCAGATCGCTCGCGCGTTCGTCGGGCGCACCGGGCAGCCCGAGTTCGATCACGCCGTTCACCATGCCGCCGTTCATCACCGGCATCAGCAGCACAGCCTTGGGCGCCATCTCGCCCAGGCCGGAATTGACCTTCAGGTAGTCGGCGGCTATCGGGTCGACGAGCATGCGGCGCCGCTCGGCGGCGGCTTGCCCGACCAGGCTTTCGGTGGGCGAGAAGACCTGCGCCGAGGCCTCCGCCCGGCCCGAGAAACCGTAGCTCGCCACCCGGCGCAGCGGGCCGGTGCGCTCGCGCACGTACATCGCGCCGACGGCGCTGCCCAGGTGGCGCGAGAAGAACGCGAGGATCTTGCGCCCCATGTCGGGCGCGCTCAGTTCGCCGACCAGTTCGCCCACCAGCTCGGTTTGCGCGCCCCGCAGCCACGCTTCCTGCGAGAGCCGCTCGGCATGCGCCGCCTGCTCCTTGAGAACGACGTCGTAGCTGTTCGACAGCCGCATCAGCTGGCGGCGGCCGAAGTAGGCGATCAGCCCGGTCATCGTCAGCGTGAACAGCAGGAACAGGCCCACCACCAACCAGCTGGTGCGGTTGGCGTCGTTGTTGCGCTGGAAGCGCAGGGCCTGCTGGGTTTCCATGAACCCGGTGAATTCGGCGCGCAGGTCGTCGCCCAGCCGCTTGCCGCGGCCGAGGCGCACCTTGGCCTGCACGTCGGCGTTGGCGCGGCGTGCGGCAATCATGTCGCTCGCGAATTCGTTCCAGGCCTGCAGCAGCCCTGCAATGCGGTCGACCCGTTCCATCTGCTGGGGGTTGTCCGAAACCATGCGCCGCAGCGCGTCGGTGTCGGCTTTCAGACGGGGCAGGGCGCTCTGGTAGGGCTCCAGAAAGCTTTCCTCGCCGGTGATCAGGAAGCCGCGCATGCCGGTTTCCATGTCGATGCTGCGGCGCTGCAGTTCGCCGGCGGCGCGGGTGACGCGGTCGGTGTGCTCCACCCAGCCGATGGTCGACAGCAGGAACGCGATGAGCCCGGCGAACACCAGGGCGCCGAACAGCCCCCCCAGCAGCGGGAGCTTGAGGTTACGGCTCAGCAGACGGTCGAAAGCGTCGGGATCGATGGCGGTGGGCGTTTTCATCGGCACATGGTTGGCAAGCAAAGCTCGTCGAGTCTTGCCGAAAACAAAAGATTCTCCTGTCGGCGAAGACCCCGATCCGGGCATTGGTCGGGGAAGGGCCACGAAGGCGTGCTTCGCTATACTGTAATTTCATACAGTGATTGCGAAATGCTCCCGCATCCTCCGAATCCCGTTGCGCACGTCGTTTCCGTCAAGGCGCTCTGCGCCTTCGGCGCGAAGGCGGGCGACCTCGACCTGCGCTTCGTGCCGGCGCCCAGCGCGCTCGAAGGCATGGCCGGCCATGCGCTGGTGCAGGGGCGGCGGGGGGGCACCTACCAGAGCGAAGTATCGCTGGCCGCCACCGGGGGCACGCTGCGGGTTCGCGGCCGCGCCGACGGCTACGACGCCGCCGAACCCCGCGTGGAAGAAATCAAGACCTTCCGCGGCGACTTCGATGCCATCCGCGGCAACCATCGCGCCTTGCACTGGGCGCAGGCCCGCACCTACGGCTGGATGCTGTGCGAACTGCACGGGCACGAGGCCATGACGGTGGCGCTCGTCTACCTCGACCTGGCCACGGGCGAGGAAACCGTGCTCGAAGAGCGGCACACCCGCGAAGCGCTGCGCGAACACTTCGAGCTGCTGTGCGACCGGTACGGCGACTGGGCCGAACGCGAAGCCGCGCACCGCGCTTCGCTCGGCCAGACGCTGGCACAGCTCGAATTCCCGCACCGGGCCTTCCGCACCGGCCAGCGCGAACTGGCGGAGGCGGTCTACCGCGCAGCCGCCGGCGGACGCTGCCTCATGGCGCAGGCGCCCACCGGCATCGGCAAGACGCTGGCCACCATCTTCCCGCTGCTCAAGGCCCGTGCGGCGCAGAAGCTCGACAAGGTCTTCTTTCTCACCGCCAAGACCTCCGGCCGCCCGGTGGCGCTCGATGCGCTGCGGGTGCTCGGCAAGGGCTGCGCAGAGGGCGGGGCGCGGCCGCGCGTGCTCGAACTCGCGGCGCGCGAAAAGGTGTGCGAGTACCCCGACCGCGCTTGCAACGGCGATGCGTGCCCGCTCGCCAAGGGCTTCTACGACCGCCTGCCCGCCGCTCGCGCCGAGGCCGCGCAGGCCGGCTGGCTCGACCGGCAGGCGCTGCGGCAGATCGCGCTGGCGCACGCGGTGTGCCCCTATTTCCTGGCGCAGGAAATGGCCCACTGGAGCGACGTGATCGTGGGCGACTACAACTACTACTTCGACGGCAGCGCCTTCCTCTTCGCCACCATGAAGGACGCCGACTGGCGCGTTGCCGTGCTGGTGGACGAAGCGCACAACCTGCTGGAGCGGGCGCGCGGCATGTACACCGCGCAGCTCGACGGCGCGGCGCTCGAGGAGGCGCACCGCGCCGCGCCCGCCGTGGTGCGCGGCCCGCTGGGCCGGCTGTTCCGCGAGTGGGACACCGTCCAGCAGTCGCAGGACGCCCGCTACGAGACCGCCGACGAGATTCCCGAACGCTTCGTCCGCGCCCTGCAGGCGGCCAACACGGCGATGGCCGAATACTTCGCGGCCAAGCCCGAGGCCGTGCAGGGGCCGCTGCAGCGCTTCTTCTTCGATGCGCTGCACTTCGCCCGGCGCGCCGAGGTCTTCGACGACCACTCCGTGTTCGAGCGCACCCTGGGCGCGACCCAGCAGGAGCGAACCCTCGCCATCCGCAACCTCGTGCCCGCGCCGTTCCTCGAAGGTCGGTTCGCGGACGCGGTGTCGGTCACCTGCTTCTCGGGCACGCTGTCGCCGTTCGGGTTCTACCGCGATGCGCTCGGCCTGCCGGCGGACACCGCGCTGCTCGATGTGGCGTCGCCGTTCAGCAGCGGGCAGTTGCGGGTCGAGGTGGCCCTGGACGTGTCGACCCGCTTCCGCGACCGCGCCGGCTCGCTGCGCAACGTGGCGGACATCATCGGCGCCCAGTTCGAGCGCATGCCCGGCAACTACCTGGCCTTCTTCAGCAGCTTCGAGTACCTGGAAAGCGCCTGCGCCGCCTTCTCGGCGCAGCATCCCGGCGTGCCCGTGTGGACGCAGACGCGCGGCATGCGCGAGGCCGACCGCCACGGCTTCATTGCGCGCTTCGAAGAGGGCGGCCGCGGCATCGGCTTTGCCGTGCTCGGCGGTGCGTTCGGCGAGGGCATCGACCTGCCGGGCAGCCGGCTGGTCGGCGCCTTCGTCGCCAGCCTGGGCCTGCCGCAGTACAACGCGCTCAACGAGATCACGCGCGAGCGCATGCAGTCGCGTTTCGGCAAGGGCTACGAGTACACCTATCTGTACCCGGGCCTGCAGAAGGTGGTGCAGGCGGCCGGCCGCGTCATCCGCACCGAGGAAGACAGGGGCGTGCTGCACCTGCTCGACGACCGCTTCGCGCGGGCCGAGATCCGGGAACTGCTGCCGCGCTGGTGGCATGTACAGGTGGCGCGGGGCGGCGATGCGTTCCGCTAGACGCCTCGAACATGCCGGGCAGGACGACCTCTTCGGCGAAGCGCCCGCGGCCGCCATCGAAGGCCTGCGCCATGAGCGCAACTTCCTGTCCGGCGCCGAAGAGGCCGAACTGCTGCGCATCGTCCAGGCCCTGCCGCTCAAGGAGATGCGCTACAAGGAATACACCGCGCGCCGCCGCGGCATCGGCTTCGGCGGCAGCTACGATTTCGACACGAACCGCCTCAAGCCCGGCGCGCCGCTGCCCGAGGCGCTGCATCCGCTGCGGGCCCGGGCGGCCGCCTGGCTGGGCGTTGCGCCAGAGGAGCTCGCGCATGTGCTGGTCGCCGAATACAGGCCCGGCACGCCGCTCGGCTGGCACCGCGATGTGCCCGACTTCGAAGAGATCGTGGGTGTCTCGCTCGGCAGCGATGCGGTGATGCAGTTCCGGCCGTACCGGCCCGGCGGGGCATCGAACGCGCACGCGGGCACGCTGCAGTTGCTCCTTGAACCGCGCTCGATCTACCTGCTGCGCGGCGCCGCGCGATGGGCCTGGCAGCACAGCGTGGCGCCGACCGAGGCGTTGCGCTATTCGATCACGCTGCGAACCTCGTCCCGCAGGCGTTCGGGACGCGCCACCGGTCCTTGAAAAAAAAGCCAGGCCGCGGTAGCGGCGCGTCTTTCAGCCATGCCGCCCATTGCGGCGGGACTGGACCTGGTTGCTGCCGCCGAGGTGGCTCTCGCGGTCGTGCCGGCTTTCGGGCGTGCGGCGCGGTTCGTTGCGGGAGGTGGGTTGCCGGTGGCCGGCCTTGTTGTGTTGTACGGGCCGGGTGTCGCCGCGTGGATCGGCGTTGGCGTTCCGGTCGTCTGGGTTTGCCATCACTGCTCCTTGGGCAAGTGGAAAACTCCTTTCTCCTCTTGCACGGGCATGGGGCGTGTGGGAGGAGGCCGACCTCGCGCGTCGGCCGCGCCTCGCGGAGCCCCGCGAAGGCCCTGCGCAACCCGATCACGCTACCTGAACAGCGGGCAGCCCGCCGGCAGCTTCTTCTCGAGCAGCACGGCCACGCCGCACTCGGAGGTGAACATGCCGAGGTTGTCGTGGCCGATGCCCGGCACTTCCACGATGCGCTGGTTGAAGTTCGCGCTGTGGCGGCCCTTCAGATAGTCGAAGTACGCATGCCCCCGCGCCAGCCGGTGCGGCCCCTGGGCCATCGCGCCGCAGGAGCGGTCGAAGAAGTGCAGGTACGGGTCGGTGTCGGCGCCGCCCAGCAGGTACACGACATTGCGCGATGCGTAGCGGGTTTCGAGCGACTTCGCATCCTGCCTGGCCACGTAGGGCGGCGCCTTGTCCAGGCCGTACTGCCACTCGTTGGCGGCAGGGCAGGCCTGCAGGTCGGCGGGCTGCAGCCTGCCGTTGGCCGCGGGCCGGTCGCGGTCAAAGTAGAGATAGCTTCCGGGATTGGCCATCACATAGCGGATGCCGATGCCGGCCCGGCGCAGCACCGCTTCGCCGTCGCTGGTCGCGGCATAGCGGTTGAGGATGCGCCCGCCGCCCGAATGGCCGATCAGCAGCACTTCCTTCAGCGCCGGATACAGATCGCGGTTCGCGAAATGCGCCAGCACGGCATCGAGCGCCGAGAACGCGCTGACCGGCGCCGGGCCGACCGCCGCATCGCCACGCGCCCAGCCCTGCTTGGTCCAGCCGAGCATGTCGGGCGTGAGGTGGAAGGCCTGCACGTCGGCCGGCGTGAGGAACTGCGGCGCCACGACCATCGTGCCCGCGGCGGCATCGCCCGCGTTCTTGATGATCTTCTGCCCGGTGGCGAAGTACACGTCGGCGTTCCGGAGGATGCCGTGGACGATCACCACCGCGCGCCGGACGTCGGGCGCCGGTGCGTCGATCCTGCGGTCCGCGTAGACGGGAATCGCGCCCGATCCTTCCGCGGTCTTCACGGCGATGCGCTGGTCGCCGACCTGCTTCACGGGGGCATCGAGCCGCTTGCTGTCGCTGGTCTCCTGATCGCCTTCGCCCTGCGCATGGGCGATGCCGTTCGAGCCGATGAGAAGGAGCGCGAGAAATGCGGCGCGCGCGAAGTCTGCCGGTTTGCCTATGGGCATGGGAAAAACTCCAACAAGAAGTGAAGAGGGTCGATTCGGGGCGCGTGCACGGAGCGCCTCCACGTGGCCCCAGGAAGGCTGCTCAGCCAGCCTTGGCGGCGACGGACACGCCCCACAGCCGCGGCTTGCCTTCCCACACCGAGAACCCGTTGAGGCGCTTGCGCACGCCCCAGGCGTCGATGCCGTTGAACAGCATGATCATCGGCACCTGCTGGATCATCTGCGCATGGATCTGGTCGAACAGCGCCTGGCGCTTCTTCGGATCGGCTTCGGCGAAGCTCTCGTCGATCAGCTTCAGCGCCTGCGGGTCTTCCCAGACCTTGCGCGGCTGCTTGTCCTTCGGTCCCGAGAACTGCTCGAAGCTCAGCGCAGGGTCCAGGCGCGAGGAGTAGGTGAACGAGCTCATCTGGTAGTTGCCGCTGTTGTAGCGGTCGAGCTGCGTGGCCCACTCGAGCACCTCGATCTGTGCGTTGATGCCCACCGCCTGCATCATGGCCTGCGCCAGCACCGCCACCGTGTAGCTCGGCACGTGGGCGCGCTTGTTGGTCTGGATGGTGATCTTCTCGTTCTTGTAGCCGGCTTCGCGCAGCAGCTTCGCGGCCAGCGCGGGATCGTAGTGGTGGCCCTTCTTTTCCGCCGGCCCATGGAAGGCCGAGCCCTTGTGAATCGCCGAGTTGTTGACCGTGCCCAGGCCTTCGGAGGCGGCCGCCACGATCTGTTCCATGTCGAGCGCGGCCGCGATGGCCTGGCGCAGTTTCACGTTCTTCAGCAGCGGGTCGCGCGTCTGGATCAGCAGCACGTTCTTGGTGGCTTCGGTCGGGGCCTGCACGCCCAGGTTGCGGTCGGCCTTGAGCTCCTGCGCATCGCTCGAGGTGATCTGCGCGGCGTCGATGGCGCCCGACTTCAGGCCCGCCGCGGAAGTGGCCGCATCGGGCACGACCAGGAAGCGCACCGTGTCGACCAGCGGGGCCTTCAGGCCCACGTAGCCGTCGGCCTTGGTGGCTCCCGGCGGCGAGGCATAGCCCTTGAAGGCGGTCACCGTGACGTACTCGCCGCGCTTCCATTCGCCGAACCTGAACGGGCCGGTGCCCACGGGCTTGTCCCAGCTGCCGTCGGCCTTCACCGAGCTCCTGTGCAGGATCGCCGTCATGCCGCAGTCGGAGCGCGCCAGCGTGTCGAGGAACACCGCCGAGGGCCGGTTGATCTTCACCACGAAGGTGGCGTCGTCGGGCGTCGCGGTCTCGACCACCTTGAGGCCGCCGCGGCCGTCGTACTCGCTCAGGCAGCGCCAGTCGGTCTTCGGGTCCATGTAGCGCTTCCAGCTCCAGGCGACATCGGCCGAGGTGAGCGGTGCGTCGTTGTGGAACTTCACGCCCTTGCGCAGCCTGAAGGTGTAGGTCAGCCCGTCCTTCGAGGTCTCGACCGACTGCGCCAGCAGCGGGGCGACGCTGCCGTCCTGCCGGTAGCCCACCAGCCCCTCGACCATGTGGAGCACGATGCCGTCGGTGGTGTTGTCGCGGTTCACGCCGGGGTTGGTGGAGCGGATGTCGGCGGGCTGGGCGACCGTCACGGTGGTGGGGGTCTGGGCGATCGCCGCGGCGCTGGCGAGGCTGGCACCGGCGATGGTGGCGAGGCGGAAGAGAGGGCGAGGCATCGAGAACTCCTGCGATCAGATTCAAGAAAAAGGGTGGGCGGTCAGGCGAGGGCGCTGGCTTCGGCGCCGAAGCGCCAGCGCAGCCGCACGCCACCGGCCTCGGTCGGCTCCAGTGCCGGGATGGCCGAGAGCAGCTTGCGCGTGTAGTCCTGTTGCGGTGCGTCGAACACCGTGTCGCGAGAGCCCTGTTCGACGATGCGGCCGTCCTGCATCACGATCACGCGGTCGGCCACCTGCTCGACCACGCCGAGGTCGTGGCTGATGAAGAGGCACGAGAAGCCATGGCGCTTCTGCAGTTCGGCGAACAGCGCCAGCACCTGGGCGCGCACCGTCACGTCGAGCGCGGAGACCGGTTCGTCGGCGATCACGAAGGCCGGGCGGCGCACGATGGCGCGCGCAATGGCCACGCGCTGCCGCTGCCCGCCCGACAGTTCGTGCGCATGGCGCGGCGCGAAGGCCGTGCCGAGGCCGACCTCGTCGAGCACCTCGGCCACGCGGTGCGCCTTGTCGGCCGGCGACATGCCCTTGACCAGCCGCAGCCCTTCGCCGACCAGCTGGCCGATGGTCATGCGCGGGTCGAGCGAGGCGTACGGGTCCTGGAACACCATCTGGCATTGCAGCCGGTAGTCGAGCCAGCCGGCGTCCGAGCGTGCGATCGGGCGGCCGCGAAAAAGGATCTCGCCGCCGCTCGGCTTCAGCAGGCCGGCAATCGTGCGGCCCAGCGTGGTCTTGCCCGAGCCCGAGCCGCCGACCACCGCGACCACTTCGCGCGGCCGCACCACGAGGTCGATGCCGTGCAGCGCGCGCTTGGGCACCGACTTCGCGAACAGCCGGCGGTGGCCGGGGTAGTCGACCACGAGACTGCGCACTTCGACGACCGGCGCCTCGGCGGTCACCTGCCGCGCGGGCAGGCGGCGCGGCATGGCCTGCAGAAGCTCGCGGGTGTAGTCGTGCCGAGGGCGTTCGAGCATGTCGTCGGTACGGCCGGTTTCCTTGACCTCGCCATGCCGCATCACGACCATGCGCTGCGTGAAGCGCGCGACCATCGGCAGGTCGTGGCTGATCATCAGCACGGCCGTCCGATGCTCGCGCGTGAGGCCGACCATCAGCTCCAGCACGTCGCGCTGCACCACGGCGTCGAGCGCGGTGGTGGGCTCGTCGGCGATCAGCAGCGCGGGCTCCAGCAGCATCACCGAGGCCAGCATCATCCGCTGGCGCATGCCGCCCGAGAACTCGTGCGGCCAGGCCGCGAGCGCGCCCCTGGGATCGCGGATGCCGACGCGCGCCAGCATGTCGAGGATGCGCGTTTCGCGTGCGGCCGGCGACAGGTCGCGGCGGTGCAGCGCGAGCGCCTCGCCGAGCTGCCTGCCGATCGTCATCGACGGATTGAGCGAGGTCATCGGCTCCTGGAACACCATGCCGACGCGCGCGCCGCGCAGTTCGCGCAGCCGCGCCGGCCCGGCGAGTGCCAGGTCTTCGCCTTCGAAGAGGATGCGTCCCGCCGTGCGCACCAGCGGCGGTGGCGTGAGGCCCATCAGGGCGCGCGCGGCCTGCGTCTTGCCGCTGCCGGATTCGCCGACGATGCCGACCATCTCGCCCGGCGCGATGTCGAAGGACACGTTGCGCACGATCTCCCGGCCGCCCATGCCGACGGCAAGCGTCAGGCCTTCCACGCTGACCAGTGGGGTGTTCGTCGTGGTGGTCGTCATTGCACGCCCTTCATGCGCGGATCGAGCCAGTCGCGCACCGCGTCGCCCAGCAGGTTGATGCCCAGCAGCGTCAGCGCGATGCACAGGCCCGGAAGAATCGAGAGGTAGCTGGCCTGCGCCATGAACGGGCGGGCCGACGCGAGCATGTTGCCCCAGGTGGGCGCCGGCGGAGGCACGCCCAGGCCGAGGAAGGACAGTGCGCTCTCGGCCAATATGACCCAGCCGAACATCGAGGTGGCCAGCACCGTGAGCGGCGCGGTGCAGTTGGGCAGCACGTGGCGCACCATGGTGTAGAGCTCGGAGTTGCCCAGCACACGCGAGGATTCGATGAACTCCTTTTCGCGCAGCGAGAGCACCGTGCCGCGCACGATGCGCGTCACCGAGGGCGTGTAGGCCAGCCCGAGCGCGAGGATGATGCCGTACGGGTTGGCGCCCACCACCGCGAGCAGTCCCAGCGCCAGCAGCAGCCCCGGAAAGGCCAGCAGTGCGTTGTTGAAGGCCATCACGATGCGGTCGGTCCAGCCGCGCAGGAAGCCCGTCAGCACGCCGACGATGCTGCCCACCACGATGGAGAAGGTCACGGTGAGCAGGCTGATCCACACGCTGGTCGAGGCGCCGGCCATGAGGCGCGAGAGTTCGTCGCGGCCGAACTCGTCGGTGCCCAGCAGGTACGCCCCGCCCGGCAGTTTCAGGCGCGCGCCGAAGTTGATGCGCAGCGGGTCGTACGGCGTCCAGAAGTGGCTCGCGACGGCGGCCAGCACCACGGCGCCGACGATCAGCAGGCCCAGCAGGGCGTTGAGGGGAAGGCGCTTCATCCTTTTCATTCGACGGCGACCCGGGGGTCGAAGAGGGGGTAGCAAAGATCGATGACGAGGTTCACCACCACGTACACCACGGCCACGAACAGCAGGCAACCCTGGATCACCGGGTAGTCGCGCGCAAAGATCGCGTCCACCAGCAGCCGGCCCAGCCCGGGAATGGTGAACACCGTCTCGACCACCGCGATGCCGCCGAGCAGGTTGCCCAGCACCAGGCCGATCAGGGTCCAGGTCGGGCCGAAGGCGTTCTTGAAGGCATGGCGCATCAGCACCGCACGCTCCGACAGGCCCTTGGCGCGCGCATGCGTGATGTAGTCGAGCCGCAGCACCTCGAGGGTGCTCGCGCGCGCCATGCGCATGAGCACGCCGATCTCGTGCAGGAACAGCGTGAGCACCGGCAGCACGAGGTAGAGCAGGCCGTTCTTCCAGTCTTCGGCGATGCCCACGTAGCCCACCACCGGCAGCCAGCCCAGCTTCAGGCCGAACAGCAGCAGCAACAGCAGGCCGAGCCAGAAGGTGGGAATCGACACCAGCAGCGTGGCCGAGCCGACCAGCAGCAGGTCGGGCGCGCGGTTCTGCTTCCACGCGGCGATCATGCCGGCGGGCACGGCCACCATCGCGGCCAGCGCCACGGCCACCAGCACGATGCGGCCGCTGACCAGGAAGCGGTCGGCCACGAGCGAGAGCACGTCCTGCCCGCTGTTGATCGAGGTGCCCAGGTCGCCCTGCAGCACATGGCCGAACCAGATGCCGAACTGCGCTGGCAGCGAGCGGTCGAGGCCGAGCCGGGCCCGCAGGTCCGCCAGGCTGGCGGGTGTGGCCAGGTCGCCCAGCAGCAGCTGCGCGGGGTCGCCGGGAATCAGCCGTATCAGGACGAACACCGCCACGGCCACGATGAGCAGTGTGGGAATCGCCATCGCGATGCGGGCTGCTGCGAAACGGAACATGGGCCTTCTTCCTTGTGCGGGTGGACGTCAGGCCGGCGACGGCGCGGCGCGCAGCGCGCGCAGGGTCTTCGCGAAGAAGTCCTGCACATGCCCCACGCAGGCCAGCCCGTTGTGCGGCACGTTGTCGAGCAGGTCGAACGCCACCGTCACGCCCGCCGCCTCGAAGGAGCGGCGCAGGGTCTCGAGGCGCTCGGGCCGCGTGCGGCCGGCGTCGTTGGCGCCGGGCATGAAGAACTTGCCGCCTTCGCGGTGCGTGATCTCCCAGGTCTCGATGTCGGCCTTGCCGGCGATCATGTGCACCGGCAGGCGGCGCAGGGCTTCGAGGTTCATCGGCTTGCCGAAACGGGTTTCGAAATCCTTCGTGCCGACCCACCAGCCCTGCTGCGGATCGATCAGCGTGACCGAGCCCGGCGCGCCGATGGATGCGGCCCAGAGGTGCTCGGGGTGCAGCATGGCAAAGCGGTTGACGAACTGCCCGCCGCCCGAATAGCCGAAGAGCGCGAAGCGGCTGAAGTCGCAGCCGAACTTCTCGCCCACCTCGGCCACCATGTCGAGCAGGATCCGGTCGTAGCGGATGTCGGCTTCGACCAGGTGCTTGAAGCCGTCGCGGTTGCCGTCGCCGCGCACGCCGACCGGAAACAGGGGGCACAGCACGATGCAGTCGTTCCACTTCGCGAAGCCGCTGAAGGCCTCGCGGTAGTTGACGAAGGCGCGGCCGGTGCCGTGCATCACCACCACCAGCTGCATCGGCCGGGTGCCGGGCTGGCCGATGTGGTGCGGCACGTAGGTGCAGTATGAAAAGCGCGGGTCGCTGCGCGAGGCGTAGATGGTGCTGGGGCCCAGGTCGTAGATGGCCCGGGCGCGCTGCTCCGCCTGCGACGTGGATGCTTCGGTGGTTTCGGTCATGGAGAAGGGGCTGCGAATGAAAGGGAAGGGCCGCCGAGCTACAGCGCGTATTCCTGGAAGTTGCGGGACTCGTAGGGCTTGCGCGCCACCCACATCACGCGGTTGGCCGCATCCATGAGCGTGGTGGCCACGGTGGCCGAGATGCTGCTGAAGTCCGCGGGCTTGGGGGTGCGCAGCACGCCGTCGGGCTTGCCGAATTCGTCGGCCAGCGCGGCCTTCACATGGTTCCAGCCGATGGGGCCGTCGATGCGGCCGAGCGCGTTTTCCACGCGGTGCTGGCGGTAGATGCTGTCGGGCCGCTGCGGCAGGCCGGGGTCGCGCAGCTTCGACACCGCGGACGGCGCCATCCAGTGGTTGGCATGCACCAGCAGGTCGTTTTCCGGCAGGGTCCAGAAGATCTCGCCGGGCGAGGTCTCGAGGCTGATGCCCGAGCCGTCGTTGCCGGTGGCCTGCGCCAGGATCATGTTGTTGGCGCAATAGCGCTTCGAGGCCCAGATGGTCTTCATCGCCTGGGCCAGGTTGGCGGACTCCAGCACGCGGCGGCGCAGCAGCACCAGCGGCACGCCCGGGCCCTTGCGGAAGTCCTCGTCGCAGGTCAGCGAATTGCCGGTGAGCGACACGCCGTTGGCGTTGAAGCCGTGGCGTGCGAGGGCACCGGCTTCGGTGAAGGTGAGCATGTCGGGGCCGCTTTCGCTGCGGATGCGCAGCACGATGCCGGTGTCGACGCATTCCTGGCGCCAGTCCCAGTTGTGGGCGTGCATGAGCCGGCCGCTGGCCGAGCGCGCGGGCAGCACGACGAGGCCGGTGCAGTCGCCGTCTTCGCTCGACGCAGGGTCGGAGGGCGGGGCGGCGGCCGGCTTCATGTCGGCATAGCCGAACAGCATCTCGGTGCGGCAATTGATCATCACGATGTCTTCGAGCGATACGCCGGCACCCTCGGCGATGCCGCGCATCTCCTCGAGGTAGCTGGCGTCATAGGCCTCGATGACCGGCAGCATCGACTGCGCCAGCTGGCGGATCGTGGCCTCGTCGAGCCCGCGCCGGCCCAGTTGGGCGCGGTAGAGCGCGACGCCCCCCGCCACGCGCTCGGGCACGGCGCGGCCATGCTGCACGCCGCGCGCATGCGGCGTACCGGAAACATCGACGAGGGGAAAGTATTCAGGAGTGGTCATTGGCTGCCGAGAGAGGTGTCATCCGCCTGCCGCAGGAACGCGGTAGGGCGCTGTCCATGGCCCGCATTGTTTTGCAAGTACAGGAAAAAATAAATTTAAAAATCATTTAGAGTTAATAAAGAATTTATTTATCTTCTCCGCATGAGCACCATCCGCTTTCTTCGCACCTTCGTGGCCGCGGCCCGTGGCGGCTCCTTTGCGGCCGCGGCCGACCAGGTGGCCCTGACCCAGGCGGCCGTGGGCCAGCAGATGCGCGCGCTCGAGGCGGAGATGAAGAAGACCCTGTTCGACAAGACCGGCCGCACCATGGTGCTGAGTCCGGCCGGCCACCTGCTGCTGCCGCGCGCCGAGGAACTGCTGGCGCAGTACGAGTCGATGCGGCGCGACCTGCAGGACCAGAGGCAGATCGCCGGCACCATCAAGCTCGGCTCGCTCATCTCGGCCATGGGCCTGCTGTCGAGCACGCTGGCGGCACTCAAGTCGCTGCATCCGAACCTCGAGGTCGAGCTGCGCGTGCGCGAGCAGTCGCAGCTGATGCAGGACGTGGTGAGCGGCGAGCTCGACGCGGCCGTGGTCGTCGAGCGCCAATGGCCCGAGGTGCCGGGCCTGCTGTGGACGCCGTGCTACGAAGAAGCGCTCACCGTCATCGCCAACTCGGGCATCGCTTCGGCCGACACCAGCATCGCAAGCCTGTTCGCCACCCATCCCTTCATCCGCTTCGATCGGCGCACGCCGACCGGTGCGCGCATCGACCGCGTCCTGCGGCGGCTGCAGCTCGTTCCGAAGGAGTTCCTGGAACTCAACTCGCTGCTCGCCATCGCGGAGCTGGTGCGGAAGAACGTGGGCTTCACCATGGCACCGCTCTTGAAGAATTTCGACTGGGAAAGCGATCCCGCGCTGTGCGTGCTGCAACTGCCGGGCCGCCCCATCGCGCGCCGGCTGGGCATGCTGGAGAACGGGAAGCGCAGCCACATCACGGGCGTGGTCCGCGAGGAAATGCTGGCGCACCTCCGGCGGATGAAGGCGGGCGGCTGAAGCCTTTCGATCGCGCTGCGACAGACAGCACCGACGCGCAGGGCGTGCGTCTTCTTACCCACGGCGCGGCGCACGCGCGCAGCATGTGAAGCTTCCCAACCCCGAAGGAGCGATGAACATGCCAAGAGGCGACAAGTCGTCCTATACGGACAAGCAGAAACGCAAGGCCGGGCACATCGAGGCGGGCTACGAGCACCGCGGTGTCGGCAAGGCCGAGGCCGAACGCCGCGCCTGGGCCACGGTGAATGCCGAGAGCGGTGGGGGCAAGAAGAGCGGCTCGGGCCGGGGCAAGGCGGAGAACCATGCGCCTTCGCGCAAGGGCGGCCACAAGGGTGGCGCTGCTGCCGCGTCCAGAACCGCGGCGGAACGCTCGGCGTCGGCCATCAAGGGCGCAACCACGCGCAAGCGCAACGCCGAGAAGCGCGGCTGAAGGCAAACGCCTCTCGCGTTTTTTTGAAATCAGACATTGGCGTGTCTGAAAGGCTGCAACAACGGCTGTGCCTGGCGCTTGTCCGATATTGCTCAACTATCTTTGGCGGCAGCCAGACAACTTGCGCCTTCCCTCCGAAGCGCCCACCGGATGCGAAGCCGGCGTGCTGCGCGAGGCGGGGCCGAACGCGGCGCCTATGCCGCTCATCGTCGTTCAATGGCCCCGCATGGCATGCGCCCCGCAGCGGTTTGCCGCGCCCGGCAGGCGTCGATACGATCCCGCGCCTTGCTCCCACAAAGGAATGCGCGGATGCCGCCAACGATTGCCTCTCCCTCGACGCCCGCACCGTCGAAAAACGCCGGCTGGCAGCAGCGCAGCCGGCGCCATGTATGGCACCCGTGCACGCAGAGCATCCGGCTCGAGGCCGTTCCGCCATTGCCGATCGCGCGCGGCGAGGGCGTCTGGCTGCATGACCATGACGGCCGCCGCTACCTCGATGCCACCAGCTCCTGGTGGGTCAATCTCTTCGGCCATGCGCATCCGGCCATCAACGCCGCGCTGAAGGACCAGCTCGACACCTTGTCGCACGTGATGCTCGCGGGCTGCACGCATGCGCCGGCCGTCGAGCTGGCCGAGCGGCTTGCCGCGCTGACCGGGCATGCGCTGGGCCATTGCTTCTATGCCTCCGACGGCGCTTCGGCCGTGGAGATCGCGTTGAAGATGAGCTTCCACGCCTGGCGCAATGCGGGCCGCGGCGGCAAGCAGAACTTCGTGGCGCTGCGGCAGGGCTACCACGGCGAAACGCTGGGCGCGCTGCATGTGACCGATGTGCCGGTGTTCCGCGACGCCTATGCGCCGCTGCTCGCGAATGCGCACCTCGTGGCGTCGCCCGATGCGAGGACCGCGCAGCCGGGCGAGGATGCGGCCGCGGTGGCGCGCCGCGCCGCCGGCGAACTCGAAGCGCTGCTGGCCGAACAGCACGCGTCCATCGCCGCCGTGATCGTCGAGCCGCTGGTGCAGTGCGCCACCGGCATGGCGATGCACGACCCCGAATACCTGCGCTGCGTGCGCGCGCTGTGCGACCGCTACGACGTGCACCTCATCGCCGACGAGATCGCCGTGGGCTGCGGCCGCACCGGCAGCTTCTTCGCCTGCGAGCAGGCCGGCATCTGGCCCGATTTCCTGTGCCTGTCCAAGGGCATCAGCGGCGGCTACCTGCCGCTGGCGCTGGTGATGACGCGCGACGCGATCTACGACGGCTTCGTCGACGACGACGTGGCGCGCAGCTTCCTGCACTCGCATTCCTACACCGGCAACGCGCTGGCCTGCCGCGCGGCGCTCGCGACGCTCGACCTGTTCGAGCGCGAGGACGCGCTGCATCGCAACCGCGGCCGCGCCGCACGCCTGCTGCAGCGGCTGCGCGAAGGGCTCGAGGGCCAGCCGGTCGATCACCTGCGCCAGCGCGGAATGATCACCGCCTTCGACGTGCGCGAGCCGGGCGCGCGCTTCGCGGAGCGTTTTCACTTGGCGGCGCGGGCGAACGGGCTGCTGATGCGGCCCATCGGCGCGACCGTCTACCTCATGCCGCCCTATGCGATCGGCGACCCCGAGATCGACCGCCTGGTCGACGGCACGCTGGCCACGCTGGAAGCGGTGGCCGCTCCCAGCCATGCCGAAGGAGGCCGCGATGTTGCGCTTGCTTGAACGCCTGCAGGACGAGATCACGGCCCTCGATGCCCAGTCGCTGCGCCGCCGCCGCCAGATCGCCGAGACGGCCTGCGCGCCCGAGCAGTCCCTCACGCTGGCCGGCGCGGCCGCGCAGCGCGCCATGCTCGGCTTCAGCAGCAACGACTACCTCGGCCTCGCCGCGCATCCGGCGCTGGCGGCCGCGCTGGCCGAAGGCGCGGCGCGCTATGGCACGGGCAGCGGCGGCTCGCACCTGATCCTCGGCCATTCGCGCGCGCACGCCGAACTCGAGGAACGGCTGGCCGGGTGGATGAGCCCCTTCATTCCCGAAGCGCAGAGCCTGTTCTTCTGCACCGGCTACATGGCCAACCTCGCCGTGCTGTCGGCGCTCGGCGGCGCCGAGGCGGTGATCTTTTCCGAATCGCTCAACCATGCGTCGCTGATCGACGGCGCGCGGCTGGCCAAGGCGCGCGTCGAGCGCTATCCGCATTGCGATCTGGCGGCGCTCGATGCGCTGCTCGGCGCCTGCGATGCGCCGGTCAAGCTGATCGTGAGCGATGCCGTCTTCAGCATGGACGGCAACATCGCGCCGGTGGCCGGACTGCTCGCGCTGGCCGAGCGCCATGACGCCTGGCTCGTGCTCGACGACGCGCACGGCTTCGGCGTGCTGGGCGACACCGGCCGGGGCGTGCTGCAGGCCATGGCCCTGCGCTCGGAGCGGCTGGTGCTCATCGGCACGCTGGGCAAGGCGGCCGGCGTGTCGGGCGCGTTCGTGGCGGCGCACCGCACCGTCATCGACTACCTCGTGCAGCGCGCGCGGCCCTACATCTTCACCACGGCCGCGCCGCCGGCCATCGCGCATGCGCTGCTCGCGAGCCTGTCGCTGATCGAGGGCGAGGAGGGCGCTGTGCGCCGGGCCCGTCTGCAGGCCCGCATCGCCCAATTGCGCGAGGGCCTGCAGGCCATCCTGCCGCCGGACGGCAGTGCCTGGCTGCCGGACTCGCCCACCGCGATCCAGCCGCTGATCGTCGGCGACAACGCACGCGCGATGCAGACGACGGCGCAACTTGATGCTCACGGCCTGCGCGTCGGCGCGATCCGTCCGCCCACAGTGCCCGCAGGCACCGCGCGGCTGCGCATCACGCTGTCGGCCAGCCACAGCGAGGCCGACGTGGCCCGGTTGGTCGATGCGCTGGGCCAGGCACTGGCAGAGCCCTGGAAGGAGGCGGCATGAGCGCGGCGCCAAGGGTGCACCCATGACGCACCGCCGCTGGTTCGTCACGGGCACCGACACGGGGGTCGGCAAGACGCTGGTCAGCAGCGCGATGCTGAGCCTGCTGGCCGCCTCGGGCCTGCGCGCGGTCGGCATGAAGCCTGTGGCCGCCGGTCTGGAAGAGATCGACGGCACATGGCAGAACGAGGACGTCGAGCAGTTGCGCGCCGCCGGCAACGTCGACGCGCCGCTGGCGTTGCGCTGCCCCTATGTGCTGCGTGCGCCGATGTCGCCGCATCTGGCAGCGAAAGAAGAGGGTGTGCGCATCGAACTGCCGCCGCTGCTGTCGGCCTTCGCGGCGCTTTCGCAGCGTGCCGATGCGGTGGTCGTCGAAGGCGTGGGCGGTTTCTGCGTGCCCTTCGGCGACGACCTCGACAGCGCCGATCTCGCCGTGGCGCTCGGTCTGCCGGTGATCCTCGTGGTCGGCCTGCGGCTCGGCTGCCTGAGCCATGCGCTGCTCAGCGCCGAGGCGATCCGCGCGCGCGGACTCGTGCTGGCCGGCTGGGTCGCCAGCCTCATCGAGCCGCGGATGCTGGCGCCCGAGGCCAACCTCCAGACCCTGCGCGGGCGCCTCGGCGCGCCCCTGCTCGGCGTGGTGCCGCACCTGGCCGTGCCCGATGCGGCGGGCGCGGCGCGGCATCTCGACCTGCGCGCACTGCGCGCGACCGCGGCCCACGCCGCACGCCGGTCAGCCGCGCTGGCCTGATTCGGCGAGGCGCTTCGCCCGCGCGCCGCCCTGGCGCTCGAGCATCCAGCCCGGGTATTCGGCTGGCAGCGCGCTCACCTTGTCGAGCGTGGCCAGCTCGTCGGCCGTGAGCCTGAGGGCGGTGGCCGCGATGTTGTCGTCCAGCTGCGCGATGCGCTTGGCGCCGATGATCACGCTGGTCACCACCGGCTGGTGCAGCAGCCACGCCAGCGCGATCTGCGCGACCGAGACCTTGCGGGCCTCGGCCAGCGCGCGCATCGCATCGATGCAGTCGTAGGCGCGGTCCACGTTCACCGGCGGGAAATCGAAGGTGGTCCGGCGGCTGCCTTTTTCCGCTTCGGTGTTGCGGCCGAACTTGCCGCTCAGCAGGCCGCCCGCGAGGGGACTCCAGACCATCAGGCCCACGTTCTCGCTGCGCAGCATCGGCACGAGCTCGCGCTCGAGGTCGCGCCCGGCGATGGTGTAGTAGGCCTGCAGCGACTCGAAGCGCGCGAGGCCCTTGCGCTCGGCAACGCCCAGCGCCTTCGCGATCTGCCAGGCCGCCCAGTTCGACACGCCCACATAGCGCACGTGGCCCTGCTGAACCAGGGTGTCCAGGGCAAGCACGGTCTCCTCGATGGGCGTGAGCGGGTCGAAGCCGTGGATCTGGTACAGGTCGATGTGGTCGAGCTGCAGGCGCTTCAGGCTGGCCTTGACGCCATCCATGATGTGAAAGCGCGAGGCGCCGGCCGAGTTGACGCCCTTGCTGCCGGTTTCACCGAGCACCTTGGTGGCCACCACCACGCTGTCGCGCGGCACCTTCAGGTTCCTGAGCGCCTGGCCGGTGATGATTTCCGACTGGCCTTCGGAATACACGTCGGCGGTGTCGATGAAATTGATGCCGGCGTCGATCGCGCGGCCGATCAGGCCCTCGGCTTCGGTCTGCTGGAGATCGCCGATCTGGCCCCAGATGCCCGAGGAGCCGCCGAAGGTCATCGTGCCGAGGCAGAGTTCGGAAACCAGGAGGCCAGTGCGGCCGAATTTGCGGTATTGCATGGGAGTTCCTTTGCGTTGGACAGCGAAAAGTATCCGGCCGCGGCGCTGGCCATGGCGAGCGCGTTCCTGCAAAGTCTTTGCCTATTTCTCCAGACCTCCGGTCCGGGTCGTGCAGACTCATGGGAGCGGCGCTAAGCTGCAAACCACCCGATCCTCCACGGTGTCCGCCACCGTGATTCCAACCGCGACAAGGCCCCGAACATGTCCGACGAAACGACCGAAATCACCACCGCCATCGCCCAGCCGATGCCGCTGGATCCCGAACTCGACGAAGCCAGGAAGGAACTGGTGGCGCTGATCAACCGCATCACGGGCGGGCAGGACGGCACGGTGGAGACGTCGGTGGCCGGCCTGCAGGTGTTCTGCATCAGCAAGCCCGACCGCCCCAAGCACGCATTCGCCACGCCGGCGCTCGGGCTGATCGCGCAGGGCTCCAAGCGGATCATCGTGGGCGACGACATCTATGTGTACGACCCGATGCACTACCTGGTGACCTCGGTCGACCTGCCGGTGTGCGGCCAGGTGCGCCTGACGAGCGAGAACGAGCCCTACCTCGGCGTGCGGCTGGAACTGGCGCTCGACGAGATCGGCGAGCTCATCGGCGACGAGAAGCTGCCCGCCAAGGCCAATGCGCCCGCATCGCGCGGCATGTACGTCAACCGCATCGCCATGCCGGTGCTGGAGCCGGTGCTGCGGCTGCTGCGGCTGCTCGAAACGCCCGAGGACGTGCCGATCATGGCGCCGCTCATCAAGCGCGAAATCATGTACCGCCTGCTGGTGAACGGCGAGGGCGCGCGCCTGCGCCAGATCGCGCTGCAGGACAGCCACACCCAGCGCATCGCCAAGGCCATCAGCGCGCTGCGCGTGAACTACGCGCAGTCGCTGCGGGTGGAAGACATGGCGCGCGCGGTGCACATGAGCGTGTCGTCGTTCCATCACCACTTCAAGGCCGTCACAGCCATGAGCCCGCTGCAGTACCAGAAGCAGCTTCGCCTGCAGGAGGCGCGCCGCCAGATGCTGATGACCGGTAGCGACGTGGCGAGCGCGGCGCACAGCGTGGGCTACGAAAGCCCGTCGCAGTTCGCGCGCGAATACGGCCGCATGTTCGGTGCGCCGCCGTTGCGCGACAAGCAGCGCTGGCTCAGCGAGGCGGGCAACGACGCGCTGGGAGAGGCGGCGATGGCCGCGGCCTAGCAGGCCCTGCCGGCTTCAGCAGCAGAGCGACCGGTACTGCGACGGCGTGAGGCCGCACGACTGCTTCCAGGCGTGCGCGAGATGCGCCGAGTCGAAGAAGCCGGCCGCGTGCGCAATGGCGGTGAGCGACTCGCCGCCCGTGCGCATCGCGTGGTTCGCGATGGTGAGGCGCACCGCCTGGCGCAGCATGCGAAAGCTCAGGCCGCCCTCGGCGAAGGCGCGCTGCAGCGTGCGGCGCGAGCAGCCCACCGCATCGGCGCAGGCATCGAGTTCGGCCAACGGGTCGGCGTAGAGGCAGTCGACGCTGTCCCGCAGCGCCGCGTTGCCGTAGCCGAGCTCGCCGAAGTGCCGCGCCAGCGGCCGGGCATCGCCTTCGTGCCGGCGGAATGCGCTGTCCTCGGCCACGAGGTGGGAGATGCAGAGCGCGCCGGCCTCTGCACGCATGTCGTCGTGCAGGCCGGCCGCGCGCGTCTCGCGCCGCAGGCGGAGGCCCGGACCGCAGGACACCAGCGTTTCGACGCCCAGCGGGGCCATGCGGTTGAAGCCGTTCCAGCGCGTCTGGAACGCCGCTGCGTCGCCGGCCGTGCGCATCAGTTCGGCGACCGGGTTCGCGTCGAAGGCCATGAGCAGCAGCATGCGGCGTTCCGCGCGCTGCATGGCCCCGCGCCGGGCAGCGGCCCGCGCAACCGCCAGCGAGTAGGCGTCGTGGCCGGTGAAGCCATCGACCACGCGCTCGACCGACCACCGGAACAGCGAGGCCGGTGCATCGTCCGCATCGGCGAAGGATTCGCCGAGCAGGTGATAGCTCTTCCAGTGCGTCATGGTCTTGAAGGTGGGCGGCATTCTAGTGATGGCGCGTGGCGCACAGATACAAGCCACCGGCCCGGTTCGCGAAAAAGAATGCCGCTCCATTCACCAGGAGCCAACCCATCGTGGACAGACGCCAACTTCTTCTCGGTGCCGCCGCCAGCCTCGGCACCCTCGCCACCGCCGGCTGCGCCGGCCTCGAACGACCCGCGGCCGGGCGCCGCGACGGCGACGAATTCGCCTGGCTCGATGCCTCGGCGCAGGCCGAGCTCGTGCAGCGCGGCGAAGTCGCTCCCGGCGAATTGCTGGAGGCCGCGATCGCACGCATCGAGGCGCTGAACCCGCAACTCAATGCCATCGTGACGCCGCTGTACGAACGCGCGCGCGGCGAGGTGCGCCGGCCGTTGCCGGCAGGTCCGTTCCAGGGCGTGCCCTATGCCCTCAAGGACCTGGTCGACCTGAAGGGCACGCGCAGGACATCGGGCTCCAGGCTGCTGGCCGGGAACATCTCCGACACGACGAGCGAGATCGTCGCGCGCTCCATGGCTGCGGGCCTCGTGGTCCTCGGCAAGACCAACACGCCCGAGTTCGCGCTCAACGGCTCCACCGAGCCGGTCCTGTTCGGGCCGTCGCGCAACCCGTGGGATCCGGCACGCTCCTGCGGCGGTTCGTCGGGCGGCGCCGCGGTCGCGGTGGCTTCGGGCATGGTGCCCATCGCGCATGCGAGCGACGGCGGCGGCTCGATCCGCATACCGGCGTCGTGCTGCGGCCTGTTCGGCTTCAAGCCCAGCCGCAGCCGCATGGCGGGCTCGCGCGCCAGCGATTCGGGGGTGGAGCATGCCGTGAGCCGCTCGGTGCGCGACAGCGCGCGCCTGTTCGCGTGGAACCAGCGGCAGGATGCAGATGCGCCGCTGCCGCCCTCCGACGTGATGGCGCCACTGGGCAACCGGCGCCTGCGGATCGGCTTCTCGACGGCCAATGTCTTCGGCCGGCAGGCCGCGCCGGAGGTGAAGGCGGCGCTCGAGGAAACGGCCCGGCTCTGCGCGTCGCTCGGGCATCGCATCGAGCCGGTGCGCCTGCCCGTCGAGGGCGATGCATTCTTCGCGAACTTCATGGTGGCGTGGAGCGGCGGCGCCGACCGCATGTGCCGTGCGGCCGAGGCCCAGGGCAAGAAGCCCGAGGCCGTGCTGGAGCCCTGGACGCTGCATCTTTCCCGCCACTTCCGCAGCCAGCCCGCCGATGCCGGTGCGAAGGCGGCGGCGTATTTCTCGGCACTCGCCCGCGGCTTCGACACCTTCTTCCAGGCATTCGACGCGATGCTGACGCCGGTGCTCCACGACGTGCCGCCGCCCCTGGGCTACCTGGGGCCGGATGTCGCCGGCGAGCTGATGTTCGAGCGGTTGACGCGCTACGTGTCTTACACGCCGATGCACAACGTCGCGGGCACGCCGGCGATGTCCGTGCCGCTCGGCCGGAGCGCCTCGGGCCTGCCCATCGGCAGCCAGTTCGCGGCACGCGCGGGCAACGAGCAAACGCTGTTCGGGCTGGCCTTCGAGCTGGAACGCGCCGCGCCGTGGGCACAGCGCAGGCCGGTCGCCATATAGCACTTCCTACACATTCTTGCGTCGTCCGCGCCATGCAGATTTCGAAAAAATTCGTTATTGTTTTGTTCGCTGCAGCACGGCGGTCCACAGCCGCCGGGCGAACCCAACAACACGGAGAAATGCATGCTCTGGGAAAGAAAACTGGCGCAGTGGAGCGCCGCTGTTCGTGCCCGCGCCAACCTGCCTGCGCGGCTCACCTTGTGGGACGGCCAGTCCTACGATTTCGGTACCTTCAGCGGTCCTGCCGTCACGCTGCATGTCAAGTCGCCGGCCGCACTGTCGCTGATGCTGCAGCCCACGCTCGACAACCTCGGCGAGGCCTACGTCAAGAGCAAGATCGACATCGACGGCAAGCTCAGCGACGTCATCGCCATTGCCTACGGCCTCGCCAGGACATCGATCGACAAGCCCGGCGGCGCGCTGCGGAACATGGCGCGCTACTTCACGCACACCCGGTCGTCGGACAAGAAATCCATCCAGTACCACTACGACGTCTCGAACGCGTTCTACCAGCTGTGGCTGGACCCGAACATGGTGTATTCGTGCGCCTACTTCGAGAACGGCGACGAAGACCTCGCCACCGCGCAGCTGAAGAAGATAGACCACATCCTCACCAAGATCGAGCTCGGGCCGGGCCAGACCCTGCTCGACATCGGCTGCGGCTGGGGGGCGCTGGTGATCCGCGCGGCGCAGAAGTTCGGTGCGCGCTGCGTGGGCGTGACGCTGTCGCAGAACCAGTTCGACCTGGCGACCGAGCGCGTCAGGGCCGCCGGCCTGCAGGACCGCATCGAGATCCGCCTGCAGGATTACCGCGACGTGACAGGCCGGTTCGACCGCATCACCAGCGTCGGCATGTTCGAGCACGTGGGGCGCAAGAACCTGCCCGCGTACTTCAGGCACGTGCGCGAGCTGCTGGCCGACGACGGCGTGGTGATGAACCATGGCATCACATCGTCCGACCCCGAGGGCGGCGGCGTGTCGTACGGCGGCGGCGACTTCATCGACCGCTATGTGTTCCCCAACGGCGAGTTGCCGCACATCGGCCTCGCGCTGCAGGCCATGCAGCAGGGCGGGCTCGAAGCCTTCGATGTCGAGAATCTTCGGCGCCACTATGCGCAGACGCTGCGCTGCTGGAGCGACAGCTACGAAGCCCACAGCGACAAGGCGCGCGCGCTGGTCGACGAAGAAAAATTCCGCATCTGGCGCATCTACCTCGCGGGCTGCGCCTATGCCTTCGAGAACGACGACGTGGCGATCTACCAGATCGTCGGGCGCAAGGCGGGCAGGTCGGCGAAGACGCTGCCATGGTCGCGCCGGTACATCTACGACGGCACGTCGGCACTGAATGCGGGCTGACTGACTGACTGACTGACACCGACCGGCTGGACCGGACTGTAGCGAACGGATGGTGCAGAGAGCCCGAGCGGGGGACAGGGGCTCATGCTGTCTATAGCATGCACGGCTCATGACCTCCACGAACAGAACAACAAACCGCCCGTTGGTCATCGCCTCCATCATGGCCTCCATGGCGATGGTCGCCATCGAAGCCACCATCGTCTCCACCGTGATGCCGCAGATCGCCTCCGAGCTCGGCGGCCTGCATCTCTACAGCTGGGTGTTCGCATCCTTCCTGCTCGCGCAGACCGCGATGACGGTGGTGTTCGGCAAGCTCTCCGACCTGTACGGCCGCAAGCCGATCATGTTCGTCGGCATCGCGGTCTTCGTCATCGGCTCGGTGCTGGCGGGCTTCTCGTGGTCGATGCCGGCCATGATCTGCTTCCGGCTGATCCAGGGCATCGGCGCGGGCGCCATCCAGCCCGTGTCGCTCACCATCGTCGGCGACCTCTATCCGGTGCGCGAGCGCGGCAAGGTGCAGGGCTATCTCGCGAGCGTGTGGGCCGTGTCGGCGGTCGTGGGGCCGATGATCGGCGCGCTGATCGTGCAGAAGCTCTCCTGGGCCTGGATCTTCTGGGTCAACGTGCCCATCGGCCTCGCCGCGGCGGCGGGCTTCTGGTTCTTCCTGCACGAGGCGCCCACGGTACGGCGCTCGTCCATCGACATGGTGGGCGCGGTGCTGTTCACCGTCGGCATCGCGGCGCTGATGATTGCGCTCACGGAGTTCGGCGTCGGCAACTCGGGCGTCGCACTCGCTTGGGGCCTGCTGTTCGTCGTCACGCTCGTGCTGTTCATCGCGCAGGAGCGCCGCGCGGCCGACCCGATGGTGTCGCTGCGTCTGTGGGGCGCGCGGATGATCGCCACCGTCAACGGCGCGGCGATGCTTGCGGGCATGGTTCTGATCGGCATCACGACCTTCCTGCCGATGTACGTGCAGGTGGTGCTCGAGCGCTCGTCGGTCACGGCCGGCCTCACGCTCACGATGGTGATGCTGGGCTGGCCCATCGGCGCGACGCTGACCTCGCGCACCTTCCACCGCATCGGCCTGTGGCGCATGGTGGTGGTCGGTGCGGCACTCATCCCGGTGGGCGCATCGACCTTCGCGTTGCTCGGGGCCGGCAGCTCGCCGGTGCTGCCTGCCATCGGATCGTTCGTCATCGGCCTCGGCATGGGCGTGATGAGCCTGAGCTCGCTGATCCTGATCCAGGAGGGCGTGGCGCTTTCGCAGCGCGGCATCGCGACGGCCTCGAACGTGTTCTCGCGCAATCTCGGCAGCGCGCTGGGCGCGGCCTTCTTCGGCGCGGTCTTCAACTTCGGGCTGACGCGCGGGGACGGCAGCATGATGTTCACCGACGACCAGCTGCGCCTGCTGCTGCAGGGCGTGCACGGCTCCGCCGCCGGGGATGCGGGCATCCGCCTGGCGCTGGGCAACTCGCTGCACCTGACCTTCCTGATGATGCTGGTCGTGAGCCTGGGCGTGGTGGCGCTGGCGTTGCTGCTGCCGAAGGAAGGGCTGGAGCGCCGGGCCGTCAAGGACGACAACAAGGTCGCGCAAGAGTAGTCCGCGACCCTCGCGCGCCGGGCCCCGAAGCGGGTCGCCGAAAGCACGAGTTCTTTCAACCTACAGCCGAAGAAGCACGCGCTAAAAAGGCTTCCAGAGCCCCTGCGCCGCGCTTTCTTTTGAAGATTTCTTGACGGGATAAATCGCCCCTTCAGCTACAGTAACAAATCGTGTTTCGATCGATTTGACTGTGCGGCGAATCGTTGTCGCAACGCACTTCGGATCGCGTTGGCCAACCAATCAGATGGGGCGCTGAAATGCAGGATGCCGTCATTGCGAGCATGGACGCCACGGAGCAGGTGGCACCGGATCCGTTGCGCATTCCCGGCTACGACTTGCTGGAAGCGCTGGGCATGGGCGGCTACGGCACCGTCTATCGCGCCACGCAGCACCACACGGGGAACACGGTCGCGGTCAAGGTCGTGAAGCTCCAGGAGGGCCGCCAGCGCGTGGCCCGCTTTCATCGCGAGACCCGGCTCTGCGCCGCACTGCATCACCCGCACATCGTGCAGTTGCTCGACAAGGGCGAGCAGGGCGCCTGCGTCTACGGCGTCTTCGAGTACGTGCCCGGAGAAACGCTCAAGAGCATGATCCGGCGCAGAGGCTCGCTGACCGCGGCGGAAACCGGCCATCTCATGGCGGAAGTCCTCGATGCGCTGGACTGCGCGCATCGGGCCGGCATCGTTCACCGCGACCTGAAGCCCGACAACGTGATGGTGACCTTCACCGGCGCCATGCCGCATGCGAAGGTGCTGGACTTCGGCATCAGCACCGTGATCCCGCTGCAGGGAGCGGTTCGGTTTCCGACGCTCACGATGGACGAGGAGTGCCTCGGAACACCGGGGTACAGCGCGCCGGAGCAGCTTCGCGGCGAGCCGCCGAGCGTGAGGTCCGATCTCTATGCCTGGGGTTTGATGTTCCTCGAATGCCTGACGGGCGCGCCTGCGGTCCATGGCGATTCGACCGCCGAGATCGTGCACCAGCAACTGAGCCCGCTGGAGGTGCCGCTGCCGGCGGAGATTGCCGCGCACCCGGTCGCGGCCCTGCTGCGGCGCGTGCTGAAGAAGAAGGTCGACGAGCGTTGCGGCTCGGCCTCCGCGCTGCTCGACGAACTCGGCCGGCTCAGGCTCGACGACCTCGTGGGCGTCTTCAGGTCCGTGCAGGGGCAAGCGGAAGATTCGCTGACGCGCACCGTGGCCACGGCCAGGGCCTTCTCCGAGAAGCGGCAACTGACGGTGCTGTGCTGCAGCGTCGCGGTCTGGCCGGACGCCGGCGAGGGCGAAGGCGGCGAAGGGGGCGAGGGCGCAGCGCTGCCCTCGGACATCGAGAACCTGGAGCTGCTGCAGCGCGAAGAGCTCGGCCGTTTTTCGGAAGCGGCCACGCGGCGCGGCGGCCTGCTGGCGGGCACGCTGGGCGATCGGATGATCGTCCTGTTCGGCTATCCGCATGCGAGCGACACCGACGCGCGGCAGGCGAGCATGACGGCGCTCGAACTGACGGCCCTGGGCCGCAGCAGGTCGGCGGCGATCAGGCAGGCCCATGGCGCGCACCTGGGCATCCGCATGGGCATGCACACCGGCATGGCCGTGGTGGCGGGCGGCGAGATTCCCTCCGGCCATGCCGTGAGCGTTGCGATGCGCCTCGAGGGCATGGCCGAGATGGGAACGCTGCTGGCCAGCGAAAGCAGCTACCGCCTGTTGTCGCGCCACGCGCATTTCGAAGAAGCCGGCGGCGTGAGCCTGCCGGGACAATCCGCCCGTATCCGGACCTACCGGCTGGATGCGCAGAAGCCGCCTTCATCGCCTCCTGCGTCCACCCCGGGGGCATTGAGCCGCATGTGCGTCGGGCGCGATCGCGAGCTGGCGCTGTTGCGGGCCGAATGGGCCCAGGCCGGCGAAGGCCGCGGCCGCGCGGTGTGGGTGCGCGGCGAGCCGGGCATCGGCAAGTCCTGCCTCGTCGACGTGCTGCGAGAGCACGTGGCGCAGGAAGGCGGCCCGAAGTCCGTCAACGCCCAGTGCCAGCCCGAACACCGCAACAGCGCGCTGATGCCGTTCCTGGCGCTGCTGCGCCAGCAGCTCGAAGCGCTGCCGGGCGCGTCGCCGGACAGCCAGCGCGACGGGCTGCAGGCGGCCCTGCAGGCCGCCGGCTGCGACGGCCATGCCGTGACCCCGATCTTCTGTTCATGGCTGTCGCTTCCCCTGGGCGCCGGCCAGGCAAGCCAGGTGTCCCCCGCGATGCAGAAGGCGCTGTTGCTGCAATCGACCGCGCAGTGGCTGCTGCACATGGCCGCCTCGGCGCCGCTCCTGCTGGTGGTCGAGGACGTGCATTGGGCCGACCCCACGAGCATCGAGTTTCTCGAGCAGTTGATCGCCCAGCTGGCGGACCGGCGTGTGCTGCTGGTGCTGACGGCGCGGCCGGAGTGGGCCAAGCCTGAAGGCCTGAAGGCGGAGTGCATCGAGGTGCGAAGGCTCGACGACGCGCAGGCCACCCAGCTGGCCCATCAGGTGCTCGCACCGAGGAAGATCGACGCCGCGGTGATCCGGTACATCGTCGCGCGCACCGACGGCGTGCCGCTCTTCGTGCAGGAGATGGCGCGCATGCTGCTCGACACCTACCTGGTCGAACAGGGCGGCACCTGGGTCTTCAAGGACACGGCGCAGCCGGCCGCCATTCCCGTCACGCTGCGCGACTCCCTGGTCAGCCGCTTCGATCGCCTGGGGCCCGCCAAGAGCCTTCTGCAACTGGCGGCCACCATCGGGCGGCAGTTCGATGCGCAGCTGCTGTGCGCCTGCTCGGGCAAGACCCGCGAGATGGTGGACCGGGAGCTGGCGGCCCTGCGCGATGCAGGGCTCGTCATGCCGGCCGAGCCGTCCGGCGCGGGTGCCGACGCCTTCGTCTTCCGGCATGCGCTGATCCGCGACACCGCCTACGAATGCATGCTCGTCGCGCAGCGCCGGCTGCAGCACCAGAAGGTGGCGCAGACCCTGCTGCGCAGCGACCCGCAACGCGTCGCCAGCGAGCCGGGCATCGTCGCGCAGCATTGGGCGGAGGCCGGAGACCACGCGCAGGCGGTCGCGCATGCGGTGCGGCAGCTTCGCCTCACGCAGCACCGGTCGCTCAACGACGAAACCATCGCCTATGCGCAGCACATCGACGGCTGGATCGGGCATCTGGCCGGTGCCCCGCAGCGCGAAGCCCGCCTGGACGTGAACAGCTATGTCACGCAGGCGATGATGAACAAGTACGGCTGGGCCCATGCCCAAGTGGTGGACCGCATCGCCCTGTCGCAGGAACTGCTGGACGACACGGTGGCCGGGGAGAAGCAGGTGCAGCACCTGTGGACCATGATCACCTTCCACCATGTCGCGAGCAACCGCGACGAGGTCCGGCGCCTGAGCCACAGGCTGCTGGGCCACGCCAGGCATCAGCAGGACCAGGGCGTGCTGGTCGCCGGCCAGACCTACCTGGGCCTCGCCCACTATTCCGACGGCCGGTTCGCGATGGCGGAACGGGCGCTGACGGACGCCGTCGAGCGCTACGACCCCGAGGCGCACGCCCACCATGCGGCGGACTTCGGCTTCGACACGCGCGTGTGGGCGACCACGGGGCGTTCCCTGGTGCGCTGGTTCGCCGGCCACGACGAGGCGGCGGGCACCGATGCCGCCCAGGCCGTGCAGTGGGCCCGGGAGATGTCCCACATTCCTTCGCTGAGCATGGCCCTGCTGTACCAGAGCCTGGGCCACCAGGCCCGCGGCGACAAGGCGGAGGCGCTGGCAAGCACGACCGAGCTGCTCGACATCACGGCGCGCTACGGCCTGCCGGCCTTCCAGGGCTATGCGGACATCATCCGCTGCTGGTCGACCGGCGACCCGCAGGACATCGCGCAGGCCGACGGCACGGTGCAGGCCCTGTGGAACATGGGGTGCCGCTATTGCCAGACGTACTACCGCGCCTTCGCTGCCGAAACGCTGGCCGGCCACCAGCGATGGGGCGAAGCGATCGAGCGCATCGACGATTGCCTGCGCCTGGTGGAGCAGCTCAACGAAAGGCTGTACAGCGCCGAACTCCACCTGAAGAAGGCCCGCTACCTTCTGGACGCCGGCGGCGAACGCGCGGCGGCGATGCTGTCCTTTTCCCGCGCCGCGAAGGTCGCGCGGGAAGGTGGCAAACACAGGACCGAGTTCGATGCGCTGGCCGCGCTGCAGGCCCTGGCGCCGGCCGACCGGGATGTGTCCAGACGCTTGAAGGATCTGGCCGCGATGCGGCCGGAGTTGTCCCCGCGCAAGCCGATGCCTGCGCATTTTTCTCAACCAAGGAAGAAGTCATCATGACCCAGCAGCGCCAAAGTGCCGAGCCCTTGCTCGAATTCCGTCTCGCCTACCTCCGGGCCCTTGCGCGATCCTGGCAGGACGATGCGTACCGACGCGAACTGCTCGACCAGCAGGACATCCAGCCGCTGCTGCACCGCGACTTCGGCTTGCCGACGCTGTGGCCGCTGCTGAACATCGGCCTGTACCTCGACAGCAATCCGACGCTCAGGGCCGAATGGAAGCCGGTGCTGACGGCCGGCTGGATCAGCCCCGACGATGCCTTCGTCATCGTGCTGCCGCAGGCGCCGTCGTCGCACGCAGCCGAGGCCCTGGCGGCCTACTACCAGCTGTTCCCGAATTTCATGGGCGCGGCTGCCGCCTTCGACAAGCCGGACAAGCCCGTGGGGCCGCCGCAGGGCGCGCTGCCGACCGGGCTCGGCATTCCGGGCGGCGGTCCGGATTCCCTGTTGGCATTCGGCGGCGTGGTGCTGCGCGCCATCGCCCTCGCATGGCAATCGCCGGAATTCCTGAACGACCTGACCCGCGATCCGGGGACCGACAAGGCCCCGGTGCTGAGCCAATGGCTGGGCTACAACAACCCGTTCAATTTCCAGATCCAGTTCGCCACCCATCCGAAGCTCACCTGGGATGCCGCACGCGGCGAATGGAACCTGAAGAGCCCGGACGGTTTGCCGATCAAGAACACGATCCGGCTGAACTATCCGCAGGCACCGGCGGAGGAGGGAATGCGCGCGATTGCGCTCACCGCGTACAACAACACGGGCAGTGCCTATCCCTTCACTTGCTGAGTTCCCGGCCGAAGGGGGGCCGCCGGCTGCGCTGCAAGGCGCCACCGCGACGCTGCTGTTGACGCTGGCCGCCCGTGCCGGGTCGGAGCGCGTCGTCGCGGCGTCGGCGTTCTCCGATCCCGAGGCGCGCCGCATTGCCGCGGCGCTGCCGTTCGACCTGTCGGCCTTTGCGCGGGATGCGGCATTCGTGCGGGGCGTGGTCCTGCGGGCTGCGCTGATCGATCGCCTGGCGGCCGAGTTCTTCGCGGCGCATCCGCTCGGCATGGGCATCACGCTGGGAGCGGGGCTGTGCACGCGGCGCCAGCGGCTGGGGCCGGGCGTGGCGCGAAGCGGCGGCGTGGACTGGCTCAACATCGATCTGCCCGATGCGATTCGCCTGCGCGAGCAGCATGTGACGCCCGGCGAAGGAGAGCACAACCTGGCGTGCTCGATCCTCGACCCCGCGTGGCTGGATGCGGCCGGCCTGCCGGGTGGCCGGCCCGTGCTCGTGATGCTGGAGGGCGTGTGCCCCTATCTGCCGCAGGCGCCCCTGGAGGCCATGCTGCTTCGACTGGCCCGGCGTTTCGAACAAGGCGAATCGGCCTGCGTCGTCGTGCTGGACTATGTCCACCCGATCCTGGCGGGCATGCCGGTGCAGGTGGGCGGCATGCACCTGCCGGTGGTGTCGGGCTTCGAGGACTCGGCCCGCATCGCCGGCATCCATCCATCGATTCGCGTGGTCTCCGAAGACCATCTCTATTCGCAGTTCTCCGAGCCGCACCGGCGCTTCGAGGCCGCATTCCAGGCAGCGACCGGCCGCCGGCCCTACACGGTCGCCCGTTTCGCGCTGGGTTCGCCGCATGACGCGTAGCCCGCCGCCGATGGATTTCTTCACCGATGTCTTCTGCTGGCACGACAAGTACCTGCCGCCGCTGGTGCAGCCAGGCGGCCTGCTGCTGTTGAGCGAGACCGAGCTGTTCCTGCTCGGATCGCCGGGCGTGCTGGCCGTCGAGCGCGTGCTGCGCGAGCGCGTGAGCCTGGCATCGCACTGCAGCAGCGAGGGCGTGCCCGCACGGCTGGCGGAGATGCTGCATGCGCTCGAGGCCCTGGTGCGGCAGGGCCTGGCAAGGCCGGCGCGGGCGGAGGACACGGCGCGCTATGCCGTTGCGGATTTCTCGTCGCCGTTCGAGCGCGTCCACGTGGCGGCGCACGTCGACGCCATCGTGCTGTCGCCGGCGCTGGACCCCGAAGCGGCCCGGCGCTGGGCGCGGGCGGCGGGCGGGGGCGAAGCGTGCACCATCGTGTTCTGCGACGACTACCTCGACCCCCGGCTCGGCCAGATCGACGCGCAGCAGCGGGCCGGAAGGCGTGCGTGGCTGCTGGTCAGGCCGACGGGCGAGCAGGCCATGGCCGGGCCGCTGTTCACGCCGCATGCGGCCGCCGCAACGGCCTGCTGGCACTGCCTGGCGCACCGCCTGATCCGGAACACGCCGGCACGGGCCTGGTGGCAACACAGGCACGGCGGCCGAACCATCGGCTTGCCGGTGCGGGCCGGCACGCAGCTCATCGACGAGCGGCTGGCGCGCCTGCTTCCGCTGGCGCGGGAGATGATCGTGGCACAGGCCGGCCAGCAGCTGTGGACGATCGAGCCCGTGCAGCCGCATGCCGTCGCGCTGCGGCCCCAGTGTCCGCAGTGCGGCGATGCGGGCCTCTTGGCGCATCTGCAGCGCCAGCCGGTGGCGCCGGCGCCTTGCCTTTCGAGCGCCCGGCCCGATGGCGGTTGGCGCACGATGCCCGCATCGGCCACGGTCGAGCGCCTGGCGCCGCACGTCGATCCGCTGTGTGGCGTCATCGCACGGGTCGTGCCCTTGGGCCTTGAGGCGGAAGACGCGCTGACGGTCTACCGCAGCGAAATCTTCAGGACGCCGGCCGCCCACGGCGATCTTTCCGCCAGCGCCCTGGTCCAGGTGTGCCTTGGCAAGGGCATGTCCACGGAGCAGTCCCGCGCCAGCGCGATGTGCGAAGCGGTCGAGCGGTATGCCGCCTTTCACCAGGGCGACGAGGCCTCGGTCTTCGCGGCGGCGTCGGCGCTGGACGCGCGCTGCATCCTGCCGCAGGCGCTCGCGGTCTTCAGCGACAGGCAGCGCGCGCAGCCGGAAGCGCACAGTCCGCCGCATGCGGTGACCGCCCCCGCGCTGCCCGCGCACGAGCCGGCATGGTGGGCGCCGGCCTGGTCGCTGACATCCAAGTCCCGCTGCTACCTCCCGTTGGCCTTCTGCTATGCCAACGCCCCGGCAGAGAGCCAGCGGCACTCGGTGTGGACGTCGAACGGCTGCGCCGCCGGGAACACGCTGGAGGAGGCCATCCTTCAAGGCTTTCTCGAACTGGTGGAGCGCGACGCCGCCGCCATCTGGTGGTATGGCGAGATCCGCAGGCCCGCCGTCGACCTCGGCGGCCTCGGCGCCCAAAGCCTCGCGCGCATCGCGCGCAGACTGGGTGCGCCATGGCGCTACTGGGCGCTGGACCTCACCCACGACTTCGGCATTCCGGTCGTGGCCGCCATCGGCCGGCATCGCGCGACGGGCGACTGGGCCATCGGTTTCGGCTGCAGTCCGAACCCCGTGCTCGCCTGCGAGCGCGCGCTCACCGAAATGAGCCAGCTGATCGCCGCCGGAAAGAAATTTTCCGTTCCTCCGCATTCGGGCGGCCCGGAAGGCGTGCCACGCTTTCTCATGCCGGCGGAAGAGGGCGGTGCGGCACCGACGCGCCCACCAGCCGCTACGGCGGCCGGTGCGGACATCGCCAAGGAGATCGAGCGCTGCGTGCGCATCGCCGCCTCCCTCGGCATGGAGACGGTGGTTCTCGATCACACGCGGCCGGACATTCCGCTTCGCACCGTGAAGGTGGTCGTGCCCGGCCTGTGCCACATCTGGCCCGAGTTGGGCAATCCGCGCCTCTACCGCGTGCCGGTCGCCATGGGATGGCGCGACACGCCCCTGCAGGAAAGCGACCTGAATCCCCAGGCGCTGTATGTCTGAACACGACGAAGGAACAAGCAAGCAATGGCCATCTTCCGGAACAAGCTCGACGAACGCGGCACCGTGCTGCGCCCCATGCATGCCTTCGGCCGGCGCCCGTCGGCCTGCCAGACCGTGCTGCAGGCGCCCGACGTGTCGCAGATCCATGCGCTGGTCCGCTGGAATCGGCTGGCCTGGGAGATCGTCGATCAAAGCCGCAACGGAACCACGCTGAATGGCGAACGCCTGCCGAGCGGCCGGTGGACCGTCGTGCCACCGGGCGCCGAGGTGCGCCTGGGCCTGGGCGAGGAATCGGTCTGGATCGCCGACGACCTGGCGCCGCCGGTGACCTGCCTGTTCCCGAGCGAGGGGCGAGGGCCGGCGGTGGCACTGGGCCTGCGCGAGAACCTCCTGCCGGATGCGCAGCAGCCGGAAGTGAATGTGTATTTCCATGACGGAAAGTGGCTGCTCGAGCACATCGACGGCGTCGATCACCTGAGCGACGGCGCCATGGTCCGCACCTCCGGCAGCACCTGGGAGTTCGTGCTGTGCGACGACCTGGAGTCCACGGCCGAGAACGCGATTGCGCCGGTGTCGCCTCCGCCCGTGGAGGTTGCTCTTCATTTCGACGTCAGCCAGAACGAGGAGCACACGAGCCTGAGCCTGGTGGCGGACGGCAAGTCGGTGTCCCTTGGCGAGCGCATTCACCACTACACCCTCGTGACCCTCGCCAGGGTGCGCTCGCAGGACGCGCAAAGAGGGCTCGCACCGCAGAGCCAGGGCTGGATCGCGCTGGACGAGCTGTCGCGCATGCTCGGCGTGGAGCCGTCCTACGTGAACATCCAGATCTTCCGCGCGAAGCATCAGATCCTGAATGCGCTGCCCACGCACTCGGCCGGCGCGCCGCTGGTCGAACGCCGGCGCGGCGACGTGCGTTTCGGCAGCTACCCGTTCCTGATCCACGGCGGCGCACGGCGCTGAACACCTCATTACGCGAAGACGCCGCTTCGTGTAATCGCCTGTAATTCCGTTCGGTGCGATGGCTCCCTAGAGTGGGTTCCAGTTCGGTCCCGCAGCGGTCCGGACTGTTCCACCAACCACTTCTTCTGGAGAGCGTCATGGGCAATGTCTATTCCGTCAGCGTCAACAACCACGCGAGCTACTCGGCCTATTTCATGGTGTTCCAAAGCGATCCGACCAACTGGGCCGCCAACGCCCTGTCGCTCGCCTGGTTCTCGAAGTTTTCCAATCCGGGGCCGACCACGCGCATCAAGTTCCAGTGGACCGTCGACACCGGTTTCTCCTGGGCCGACACGGGCGTGCTGCAGCCCGGCATCGAGTACGCGACCGCTGAAACCTATGCCCCCACCGGCGGCAACAACATGATCACGCTGGACTACAACGGGGCCTACCAGTTCGTGAACCCCACCAAGGGTCCCGATCCGGCGCGGCTCTACCTGAGCGAATCGCCGAGCATCCCGATCAAGTCGGACGCCTCGGTCGGCGTGACCATGTCGGGCAGCACCGTGTACGCGGTGCAGGCGCGTCCGAACCAGAGCCTGACCTTCTCGCCGCACCCCAAGTACTACATCGCCTACGGTGACTACATGGAAGGCGACGTGCTCGACGTCAACTCGATCAACAACCCGCTCGAACTGCCCTATCCGACCGGCATCTACGCGCTCAGCACGACGCTGAACGCCGATGGCAGCTGGGATGTGCCGCAGACGACGGCCAAGTCCAACGAGCAGCGCCTGCGCCTGCTCTCCCGCTGATCGCCGGCCTGCCAGACAGCCCGCGGCCCGGTGCGCCACGGCGGCGTCGATGACCCGACGCCGCCGTCCGCAGCGGGCCGATCGCAAAGGAATCCCCCATGTTCGATGCATGCGTCATAGGCAGCGTCTGCGGTTTTGCCGGACAGGTGAACCCCGTTTCGGGCGACGCCAACAACCTCTGGAAGAACACCGCCTGCGCGAGCCAGAACTCGGTGACGGCGCCAAAGCGCGACGACATCCCGACCAGCTACCTCGAGGCGCAGGGCTGGATGCTGTGCGACGGGCGCAAGCTCAAGGTCAGCGCGTACCCGGAGCTGTTCGCCGCGCTGGGCTACCTGTATGGCGGGGTCAGCGACGACTTCTGCATTCCCGACTACCGCGGCCTCTTCCTGCGCGGCAACGACGCGGGCTCGGGCATGGACCCGGATGCCGCATCGCGCGTCGGGCCGACCGGCAGCGGGACCGTCAACGGCGTGGGCTCCTACCAGTGCGACGCCATGCAGACGCACACCCACACCTACAAGGCGGTGACGCTGGCGGCGGTGTCGCAAAGCGGCAATGCGGCTGGGCAGGCCTCGGGCGACCTGGAGACCAGCGTGCCCAACAAGCCCGCGCGCCTGACCTCGGAGACGCGGCCGAAGAATCTCTCCATCAACTACATCATCAAATTTCGCTGAGGAAGAAGATCATGAAAAACACGAGCCAGCTTGCTGTCCTTTGCGCCATCTCGATGGCAATCTTGAGCGGTTGCCAGGGCGTCGGATCGAAGATGGGGGAGGCCCAGGTGGGCGTGGACGCGCAATGCGTCGTCGATGCGGCCGGCTTCCAGCACATCTACGATCGTCATTGCACGGCATCCTCCGGTGCCAGCCAGTTGCTGCCAGCGTACTGCGCCAATGCGACCGCGGCACAGAACTTCTGCCGCATGGTCCAGAATGCGCAGAACCAGACCCGCACCGTGCAGCCCGACAATCGGGTTCGCTACGACTCGAACCTCAACCAGATCGTCGGCACGGCGGGCGAAAAGTGCGGACGCCTCATCATTCAAAGCGCAACCAATGGCACGGTCGTCACCGAGTTTCCCGAATTTTCCGGTGCGCCGGGCAACTGCCGCTAGCGGCTGAAGAAATGCGGCGAATCATCCAGGTGCCGGGAGGCGCCCGGCCCGAAACCCCGGGCCTCCCCAGCCTTCCGATGGACGAATCCGTCTGGGAGGACGGCTATTCGCTCATCATCGACGAGCTGAAAGAAGGGGCGCTGCAGCGGTTCTGGAAGCACTACTACGGCGCGTCCGCCGAAATGGTGGTTTCGGGCGACGACCTGATCGCGCTGCGCAAGGACATCATGGCGGCTGTGCAGGGCTGCGAGAGCAAGCGGGCCGTGGTCGACTTCCTGCTGGATCTGGCAAGGATGTGCGCCCGCGCACACCGTCAGAAGCACAGCCTTCACGTCATCGCAGACTAGGCTCGTCGGCTACTCCAGCGTGAAACCGATCTTCAGCGTCACCTGCCAATGCGCGACCTTGCCGTCCGCCACATGGCCGCGCGTCTCGGTGACGGTGAACCACTGGATGTTTCGAACCGTCTCGTGCGCCTTGGTGATGGCGGTCTGGACCGCTTCCTCGATGCTGACGGGCGACGAGCCGGTCAGCTCGAGCGACTTGTACACGTGATTCGACATGTCTCTGCTCCTTGTGATGGATGTGGACACATCGTAGTCAGTGCGTGCGGCGGCAGGCGAAAAATTTTCTGCATCAGGAAACTCGCAATCCGTCTTTGAGAAGGCCGGGCGCCTTCGCAGAATGGCCGCAGCGTTCATCCGGAAGTTTCCAATGCCACTGCGCACTCCCCATGTTTCCCCGGCGGCACAGGCCCGCCACATCCTCGCGCTGACCACCGCGGCTTGGCGCATTGCGCCGCCTTCGCCGCACGAGGTGGCGCGGCGTGCGCCGCATGGCCACGTGCCGATCCGGGCCCTGCGCCGGCTGCATGCGGCAGCGGTTCTGGCCTTGCTGCCTCACTCGTGGTGAGGTTGAACAGTATGCAGATATCGATATAGGAAATCAGCGCAAGCGGTGCGCGCGATGCCCGAGAGAATTTGCAGCAATTCTTTCAAAGGCGTCTTTCGCCGAACACCGTGTCCTATTCGCTGTCCCTGCTCGACAAGAGCCTGATCCCTGAAGGCGCCGACGCCGCGCGAGCGTTCCAGCACACCATTGCGCTTGCTCAAAGTGCAGAGCGGCTGGGCTACCGCCGCTACTGGCTCGCGGAGCATCACGGCAATCGCGGCTATGCAGGCTCGGCGCCCGAAGTGCTGGCCTCGCATGTGCTCGCGAAGACCTCGCGCATCCGGGTCGGCACGGGCGGCGTGATGCTTCAGCACTACAGCCCGTTCAAGGTCGCGGAGACCTTCAGGGTGCTGGCGTCGCTGGCGCCGGGCCGCGTGGACCTGGGCATCGGCAAGGCGCCTGGCGGCCTGCCCTTGACGAGCAAGGCGCTGCAATGGCTGCATGACCCGGTGAAGAAGAAGGAAGACTTCGCGCTTCGCCTCGCCGAGCTCGATGCGTTCCTGCATGACGGCGTTGCGCCGGACCATGCGCTGGCGGGCGCAGTCGCCGTGCCCCATCCTCCTCAACTGCCGCAGCGCATCCTGCTCGGCGGCAACCCGGAGAGCGCAAGGCTGGCGGCGCGCCTCGGCTGGGAATTCGTCTACGCAGGCCACTTCAACGGCGACCCCGTGAACATGGGGCAATCCATCGAGGCCTACCGCTCGGCCACCGGCCGCGCGCCCTTGCTCGCGCTCTTCGCCTTCGCGGCCGAGACCCGTGAGAAGGCCGCGGAACTCGTGGGCGCGCTGCGCAGCTTCCGCGTGCATCTGCCCGGCGGACAAAGCGTGAACCTGCAAAGCCTGGAGGCCGCCGCCGAGTTCGCGCGGCAGGCGGGCGTGAGCGACTACCGCACCGAGGAACGGCGCCCGCATGTGATTGCGGGCACCGCCGGCGAAGTGCGCGACCAGCTCGATGCTTTGAGCGAACGCCACGGCATCGAGGAGTTCGTCATCGACATCCCCGTCGCCGGTTTCGCCGAGCGAGCGACCTCCGTCGAGCTGCTGGCCCCGGCGCATGAACCCGCGCCGGCCTGAGCTTCTCTTTTCTTTTCCCCTCAAGAAGAACGTTTCGTCATGAACCACATCAAGTTCGGCGTCATGCTGCAGGGTGCCGGCAGCCACATGAACGCCTGGAAGCATCCGGGTGGGCCGGCCGACGCCAGCGTCAATCTCGACTTCCTCGTGCGCAGCGCGAAGAAGGCCGAGGACAACGGCATCGCCTTCGCCTTCGTGGCGGACGGGCTCTACATCAACGAGAAGTCGATCCCGCATTTCCTGAACCGCTTCGAGCCGATCTCGATCCTGTCGGCACTCGCGGCCGTCACGTCGAAGATCGGCCTTGCGGGCACGGTCTCCAGTTCCTACAGCGACCCGTTCACGGTGGCGCGCCAGTTTGCCTCGCTCGACCTGATCAGCGGCGGACGCGCGGGCTGGAACGTGGTGACCACGCCGCTCGAGGGCAGCGCCAGCAACTACAGCCGCGTGCATCCGGAGCACGCGCTGCGCTACGAGATCGCCGACGAACACCTGGCCGTGACGCAGGGCCTGTGGGACAGCTGGGACGACGACGCCTTCACGCGAAACCGCGAGACCGGCCAGTTCTTCGACCGCGAGAAGCTGCACGCGCTGGACCACAAGGGGCGCTTCTTCCAGGTGGCGGGTCCGCTGAACATCCAGCGCTCGCCGCAGGGCCAGCCGGTGATCTTCCAGGCCGGCTCGTCGGATGCCGGCGTGGGTCTCGCGGGCAAGTATGCGGATGCGGTGTTCACCCATTCGCCGTCGATCGAGGAGACGCGGGCCTTCCTGAAGCAGGTCAAGGCCAGCGCGGTGGCGCACGGCCGGCAGGCCGGCGACGTGAAGATCTTTCCCGGCATCGGCCCCGTCGTGGCGGCCACGGAAGAAGAGGCCGAGGCCAAGTACCGCGCCATCCGCGAGCTGCTGACCATCGAGGAGGCGCTGGCCTACCTGGGCCGCTTCTTCGACCACCACGACTTCGGGCAGTACCCGCTGGACGATGCCTTCCCCGAACTCGGCGAGATCGGCCGCAACAGTTTCCGTTCGACCACCGACCGCATCAAGGCCAACGCCAGGGCCAAGGGCCAGACCCTGCGCGAAGTGGCGCTCGAAGTCGCCACGCCGAGGACGCAGTTCGTCGGCACCGGCGAACGCATTGCCGACGAGATCATCCGCTGGGTGGACGAGGGCGCGGCGGACGGCTTCATCCTCGGCTTCCCGGTGCTGGGGCAGGGCCTGGACGACTTCATCGCGTTCGTCGTTCCGGCGCTGGAGGCGCGTGGCCGCTACCAGCGCACGCTGCCCGGCCGTACGCTGCGCGACCACCTCGGGCTGCCGCGCAAGGCGAGCCGTTACGCGGCGGAAGACAGCGCCATCGCCACGCGAAAGGCCGCATGATGAGCGAACAGTTCCTCTACACGACGCCGCTCGATCCGCGCGCCCGCCCGCTGCTGGAAGGCCTGGCCTTCGAGTACGACAGCCGCTACGGCGACGTGCTGCGCGAGCCGGGCGCACCGCGCGAGATCGACCGCTATCCGCCCGAGGCGTTCGCGCCGCCGCACGGCAACTTCGTGCTGCTGCTGCGCGACGGCGTGGCCATCGGTGGCGGCGCCTTCATGCGCCACGACGAGCGCACCGCCGAGCTCAAGCGCGTGTGGACACGCAGCGACCTGCGGCGCCAGGGCCTCGCGAGCAAGGTGCTGGCCGAGCTGGAGGCGCAGGTGCTGCGCCAAGGCTACCAGCGCATCTACCTCACGACCGGCTTCCGCCAGCCCGAGGCCGTGGGCCTGTACCGCGGCCACGGCTACACGGCACTGTTCGACGACCCGGCGGACCCCGAGACGCCGCGCAAGCTGCCGTTCGAAAAGCACGTGGCGGTGCGGCGCCATCATGGCGGGCCTGCAGCCGCCCTGGCCGAGGTTGCACGGCGATGAACACGACCGTTCTCGACGCCGGCCCCGAGCCGCGCGTTCCGGCACCGGCTCGCACTGTCGCCCGGGCGGAGCCTGCGGCGCCGCAGTGCGACACGCCGGCCAAGGGCGACTACTCGCACCTGCGCGTGGTTCCGGCGAAGTACCCGGCGCGCACGGTGGGCACCGTCTTCGCGGTGCTGGTGATCGGCGTCGTGCTGCATTCGGTGCTGACCAATCCGCGCTGGGGCTGGCATGTCTTTGCGCAATGGTTCTTCGCCGAACCGGTGCTTGCCGGGCTCGGCCGCACGCTGCTGCTGACGGTGCTGGGTGCGGTGTTCGGCTTCGCGCTCGGCACCGGGCTGGCGCTGGCGCGGGTGTCGCGTTCGCCGCTGCTGGCGCGGCTGTCGTGGGTGTTCACCTGGCTCTTCCGCTCGGTGCCGATCATCGTGCTGCTGCTGATCATCAACAACCTGGGCTACCTGTACGAGACGGTGGCGTTGGGAATTCCCGGCACCGACATCACCTTCTTCTCGTACCCGACCACGCAGCTGATCAGCCCGTTCATCGCGGCGCTGCTGGGCCTCACGCTGAACCAGGCGGCCTTCGCCTCGGAGATCGTGCGCGGCGGCATCCTATCGGTGGAGCAGGGGCAGCTCGAAGCGGCGGCGGCGCTGGGCCTCTCGCGCAAGCGCCAGGCCTTGCGCATCGTGCTGCCGCAGGCGATGCGCACGATCCTGCCGACGGCCTTCAACGACATCATCGGCCTGGCCAAGGGCACGTCGAACCTCTACATCCTCGCGCTGCCCGAGCTGTTCTACACGATCCAGATCATCTACCGCCGCAACCTGGAAGTGATTCCGCTGCTGATGGTGGCCACGGTCTGGTATCTGATCATCCTCACGGTGCTGTCGGTGGCGCAGCACAACATCGAGCGGCATTTCTCGCGCGGTGCGTTGCGCAATCCACCGCGGTCCCGGCTGGCCGGCGTGGTGCGCGGGCTGTGGCGGGCGAGGGCGCCTGTTGCCGTCGAACAGGCCGTGGCGCCGACGCCTGCAGCGGCGCAGGTGCCGCGCTGGACCGATCCGCTCACGCAGGGCGGCGAGGTCACGATCCACGGTGTCTCCAAGAGCTTCGGTGCCCTCAAGGTGCTCGACGACGTGACGCTCACCGTGCCGCCAGGCAGCGTGACGGTCGTCCTCGGCCAGTCGGGCTCGGGAAAGTCGACGCTGCTGCGCGCCATCAACCACCTGGAGCGGGTGGACGGCGGCTTCATCGCGATCGACGGCGAGCTCATCGGCTACCGGCGCGACGAAGACACGCTGTACGAGCTGCATGAGAAGGAAATTCTCAAGCGCCGCGTCGATGTCGGCATGGTGTTCCAGAACTTCAACCTGTTCCCGCACCTCACGGTGCTGGAGAACATCGTCGAGGCACCGGTGTCCGTGCGCGGCCTGCCGCGTGCCGAGGCCGAGGCGCTGGCTTCCGAGCTGCTGGTGCGCGTGGGCCTGGCCGACAAGACGCATGCCTATCCGCGCCAGCTCTCGGGCGGCCAGCAGCAGCGCGTGGCCATTGCCCGTGCGCTCGCGCTCAAGCCCAAGGTGCTGCTGTTCGACGAGCCCACCTCGGCGCTCGACCCCGAGCTGGTGGGCGAGGTGCTGGCCGTGGTCAAGGAGCTGGCGCGCTCGGGCACCACGCTGGTCATCGTGACGCACGAGATCGGCTTTGCCCGCGAGGTGGCCGACACCATCGTCTTCATGGAGCAGGGCCGCATTCTCGAAACCGGCTCGCCCGACAAGGTGTTCAACGCGCCGGCGCATCCGCGCACGGCCGAGTTCCTGGCCAAGGTTCTTTGATTTCTCTACTGACTGGGCTCCTTCTCATGATCCATCGCAAGAAGAACATCCTCTCCGCGCTCCTGGGCGCCTTCATCATGCTGCTGCCGCTGGCGGCCTCGGCCCAGCCTGCGGCCGACCTCAGCCCGGAGCAGGCGGGCCGGCCGCGTGCGCAGAAGCTGGACGAAGCCATCCAGCTCGCGAAGGACTTCAAGTTCCAGAAGGAGGGCGTGCTGGTCGTCGGCACGACCACCGGACGCCTGCCGTTCGCCGCGTATGCGACGGACACCAAGACCCCGGTGGGCAATGCGCCCGACATCGCGCAGCTCGTCGCCGACAGCCTCGGTCGCAAGCTCGAGCTGGTGTCCACAGCCTGGGCCGACTGGCCGCTGGGCCTGCAGTCGGGCAAGTTCGACGTGGTGGTGTCCAACGTGACCGTGACCGAGGAGCGCAAGGAGAAGTTCGACTTCTCCACCTACCGCAACGACCAGCTCGGCGTCTACGTGAAGTCCGACAGCAAGATCGGCGCGATCAAGGAGCCCAGGGACATTGCGGGGTTGAAGGTCATCGTGTCGGCCAGCACCAACCAGGAGCAGATTCTCCTTCGCTGGAACAAGCAGAACGTTGCGGCCGGCCTGAAGCCGATCGAGATCCAGTACTACGACGACGATGTGGTGCAGCGCCTCGCGATCCAGTCGGGCCGCGCGGACGCCTACGTCGGCCCCAACGCGATCGCCGCCTATGAAGCGCGCGACGGCAAGACCCGGCTCGCGGGCCTGTTCTCGGGCGGCTGGCCGCTGAACGCCGAGATCGCCGTGACCTCGCGCAAGGGTTCGGGCATCGCCGAGGCCATCACGGTGGCGCTGAACGCGCAGATCAGGAACGGCAACTATGCGAAGGCCCTGACGCGCTGGAACCTGGGCTCCGAGGCGATCGAGGTGGCGCGCACCAATCCGCCTGGCCTGCCGAAGAACTGAGGCCGCGAAACCATGTCTTTCAAGAGCAAGGCCGCTGCACTGGCCGCTTTCGGCCTGATGGCCGCGACGATGGTGCACGCCGCCGACAAGTTCGACTTCAGCGCCGAGCAGCGCGGCCGCCTGCACACGGGCAAGGACGCCGAGGCGGTCAACGCCGTTCCGCCGGGCTTCAAGTTCGTGAAGGAGGGCGTGCTGACCATCGCGATCGCGCCGTTCGCGCCGCCGATCTCCACCTACGCCACCGACGCGAAGACCGTCGTCGGCTTCGACCCCGACTTCGCGCACCTCATGGCCGAGGCGCTGGGCCTGAAGCTCGAACTGCAGCCCATCGCCTGGGCCGACTGGCCGCTGGGCCTGAGCGCGGGCAAGTACGACGCAGTGATCTCCAACGTGGGCGTGACCGAGCAGCGCAAGGAGAAGTTCGATTTCTCCACCTACCGGCTCGGCCTGCACGGTTTCTACGTGCGCAAGGACAGCGCGATCCAGTCGATCAGGGAGCCGAAGGACGTGGCGGGGCTGAAGCTCACGACCGGCGCCGGCACCAACCAGGAACGCATCCTGCTCGAGTGGAACCGGCAGAACGTCGCCGCGGGCCTGAAGCCGGTGGAGATCCAGTACTACGACGACGATGTGACCCGCTGGCTGGCGGTGACCACGAAGCGCGTCGATGCCAACTTCAACCCCAACGCACCGCAGGCCTATGAGGCGGCGAAGAACGGACAGCTGCGGCTGGTCGGTACGGTGAATGCGGGCTGGCCGTTGAAGTCCGACGTGGCGATTGCCACGCGCAAAGGCAGCGGCCTCGCGGTGGCGCTGAGCACCGCGGCCAACAACCTGATCCGCAACGGCATCTACAGCAAGGCGCTCGCGCGCTGGAGCCTGGCGGAGGAGGCCTTGCCGAAGTCCGAGATCAATCCGCCTGGCCTGCCCAAGTTCTGAAAGCGGCGATCACACCGTGGCCATCCATCACATCGGCTTCCTCACGCCCGGCAACTATGCCGAGGCGAATCCGCTGGCCGGGCTCGAAGCGGCGCTGAAGCTGTTCGAGTTCGGCGAACGGCGCGGCTTCGACAGCGCCTGGGTGCGGCAGCGCCACCTGGAGCGCGGCGTGTCCTCGGCCACGACCATCCTGGCCGCCGCCACGCAGCGCACGCGCCGCATCGAACTCGGCGCCGCGGTGATCCAGATGGGCTATGAAAACCCGTTCCGGCTCGCCGAAGACCTGGCCACCGTCGACGTGCTCTCGCGCGGCCGGCTGCAGGTGGGCCTGAGCGCGGGCGTGCCGCCGCATGGCGCGCTGCTCGGCAACCGCTTCTACGACGCAGCGCCGAACACCATCGACTTCACGCACAAGCGCGTCGCGCGGCTGCGGGCCAACCTCGAAGACGTGCTGCTCGGCGACGAGGACACCTTCGTCGAGTCGGCCGGCGGGCGCGTGCGTCCGCGCGTGCAGCCTTATGCGCCCGGTCTCGTCGATCGCCTCTGGTATGGCGGCGGCTCGCTGCGTTCGGCCGAGTGGGCGGGCCGCAACGGCTTCAACCTGCTGCTCGGCAATGTGCTCTCGGGCGAGACCACGGACGATTTCCTGCAGGCCCAGTCGGCCCTCGTCGAGCGCTACCGCGCCAGCGAGACCGGCGCGCGCGCGGGAAGGGTGGCGCTGGGCCGCGTGATCGTGCCGCTCGACAGCGCCGATGCCGCCACGCGCCGCCGCTACCGCGAGTTCGCAGCGGGCCGCGTCGAGCGCACGCTGGCACCGCAAGGCGATCGCCGCACGCTCTTCGCGGCCGACCTCGTCGGCACCTCGGACGAGATCCTGGAGCGGCTGCGCCAGGACCCGGTGCTGCCGCAGGTGAGCGAACTGCGCGTGGAGCTGCCCTACAACTTCAGCAGCAGCGAGTACGAACAGATCCTGGACGACCTGGCCCACCGCATCGCGCCGGCGCTGGGTTGGCGAACGCCCGCAGATTCGGTGCTCGAACAAGAAGCACTGGAAGCGGGTTAGCGGCCGGATTGGAGTGAGTTCGAGGTGAGTCGGCGTCGGGTTGTCCTCCCGGCCAATCCGACGGATGACTTTGGCGAGCCTTCGGGCTCGCTTTTTTTTAGGGCCTGTCAACACTACGCAAGGGGTCGCGTTGCTTCGCCAAGGGGCTGGATGCAAGGCGCCCGCGCGCAGCAAGGCTGGTGCCTTGCAAGCGCGGGCAATGCCGCAGGCGACCCCTTGCGTAGTGTTAACAGGCCCTGGTTCAGCGCGGCTGCAACTGCTCCCGCAGGATCCGCCGGATCTCCAGGATGGCCAGCGGATTCTCCTGCACGCTGTGCGACGACCGGATGACCCGCTCGGAGGCCGCACCCTCGAGATGCGCGCTGCCGTAAGGCACGATGCCGTCGTTCGATTCGGCCTGCGGCACGTCCGGCGTGTCGTTGCCGATGATCGAATGGAAGCGCACGCGCGGATTCATCGGCAGGCCCGAAGAGAGTTGCACGAAGGGATCGCGGTCGCTCAGGTTGTCGATGCTGTTGGGTATGCGCAGCGGCTCCGTGCCCTGCGTGCTGGGCGCGATGCGCATCAGCTCGCGGGAGATGTCGTTCAGCTGCCCCAGCATCGCCACCGGCAGCGTGACGAGGTTGGCCACCCAGCGCGAAATGCGGTTGTTGGCGAACGGGGTGCCGCGGTGCGGCGAGGCGATGAAGATCGCATGGCCGACCTGCGGCAAGGGCTCGAAGCGCAGGTAGGGCGCGAGCCGCTGCTCGATGCGTTCCTGCTGCGCGCCCTGCATGGGGTAGCTCTCGAGCAGCGCTTCCCACAGCGTGTCTCCCGACGACGACACCAGCAGGCGCGACAGCGCGCCGCCCATGCTGTGCCCGATCAGCGTGACGTTGCGCGAGGCCTCGGCCTGGCCCGTGGGGTCGAAGTGCGCGATGGTCTGCGTGATGGCCTGGCGGATCGCCAGGTTGTTGAGCGGCAGCGGCGCGTTGGTCGGGTAGTAGACCTGCCAGACCTGGTAGCGGCGGCGCAGCGTCTCGTCGCCCAGCACCTCGTTGGCCACGTTGATCCAGGCCTCGGGGCTGCTCGCGAGGCCGTGCAGCATGATGACCGTGCGCCGGTTCGGGTCGTAGGGCTGCATCAGGTAGATGTGCGGACTGGTGAGGCCGTCCGCGCTGCCCAGCAGGCTGCGCAGGGCCTGGCGTGCGAAGTCGGAGCGTGCGAGCCAGAGGCCGTAGCCTGAGGTGAAGTTGGCCGCGAGCGGAATGTCCTGCTCCGCGAGCCGGGTCGTCGAGGTGCGATAGGGGTCGAACACCACGATGCGCGCCGTGCGCGTGGCCAGCACCTGGCGCAGGTCGGCGCCTTCGAAGCCGATGAGCGCCGTGAGCCCGGGGAACGGCATCTCGCTGTAGGGCGGCGGCGTGTCGTCGCCGCCGGCCTTGCCGGAAGGCCGGGGCGGGCTGGCCGGCTGGTTCGTGGCCACCACCAGCTCGGCGCCGAAGCCGTCGCGCCGGTAGGTGTTGCGCAGTCCCGAGAAGGTGAGCGAGGCGGCCGGAATCAGTGCCTGCGGCACCGGGTCGTCGGGCCGCAGTTCGAGCGCGGACAGGTCGGTGTCGATGCGCCAGTCGCCCACCTGCGGCACGCGCGGCAGCGCGTTGTCGTCGGCGCGGCCGTCCTCGCGGTAGCGGCGGAACAGGCCGGTGATGGCCTGCTGCACCGCGTAGTTGTAGTAGTCGCGCACCTGCGTCTGCCGGTCTTCGAAGGCGCGATCGCGCGGCTTGCGCGCGGTGAAGAAAAGGTAGGCGTAGGCGTGGCGCGCGGTTTCGAGCCAGGCCTCGATGGTCGAGGCGGCGGGCGGCTCGCTCGCGGCGACGCCGCGGCTGCCGGCCAATGCGCGCTGCAGCCACACCTCGGACAGTGCGGACAGACGCTGCTCGTCGGTGAGGCCGGGCGAGTCGGCCAGGGCGCGCCGGCAGGCCTGGTCGTTGCCGGCGCACAGGTCGGCGTCCGAGCCGATCACGCGCAGCACCTCCTGCGCCGAGGTGCTGAGCTTGCCGGTGGTGAGCACGTCGCCGCGGCGCTGCGCGAGGTATTCGGCGGGCGAGATCGAGCCGACCGTGACGCCCGCGCAACCGGTCAGCAGCAAGGCACCGCACAACAGGGCCGGCAGCGGGAAGAAGCGCAGGCGCATCACGGAGCGGGTCTCGCGGCGACGCCAGGCACGCCGTGCCGGATGGCTTGCGAGAAGTCTTCCGCGTCGGGGTTCCTGTCGAAAGCACGCGCGCGCTCGGTGATGCGTCCGGCCGCGCGCAGCGCTGCCATGCCGTGGCCCGGCGTGAGTCCGCCCACGTCGTGGAGGTAGTCGGGCAGGTAGCCCGAAGCCAGCAGCCGGTAGTCCATCGGCAGGCCCGGGACGACGCGCTTCGCGAGGTCGTACACGATGGTGGTGCAGTTGGCGGTGAGCGTGTTGTAGAAACTCGGCGCGCGCACCAGCGCCGCACCCTCGCCGAGGTAGGCGAGGAACAGCGAGCGCATCTCGGCTTGCGGCAGGTGCACGCGGTACATGTAGACGTCTTCCCCGCGCACGTTGGTGCGCACGCGCAGCACGTCGTGCTCGTCGGCCGCGACGAGGCTGGTCTCGAACTGCCTGAAGAAACCGCCGATGGACGAAAAGCGTTCGCCGCGCTCCTTGCGGATCTCGATGGAGAAGGTGACGAACCGGCCGTCGTCGAAGCCGAAGGAGACGAGCGTGTGGGCAATGGCCGGACCGCTCCAGTAGGAGAGGGCCACGTCGACCGAGCGAATGCGGTCGAGGTCGTAGCGGCGGGTTTCCCAGCGCGGCGTGTAGTCGGTGTCGCTGCGCCAGTCGAAGTTGCGCACGTTCTCCATCGTGACCATGTGGCCGTCGATGTGGGCGACGAGCTGGCGCGCCACGTCGTCGGCCCAGGCGCGGTCCTGCGAGGGCTGGATGGTGCCCCACCATCCGAGCAGCACGGCGAACCCCACGGCGTAGGACAGAAGAGGGCGCGCGGCCTTGCCGCGCCACAGCAGCACGATGGCGGCGAGGCCGAAGCCGCCCCACAGCACGGCAGCGGCGATCTTGAGGAGGTCGGGTGCCGGCAGCTGGTACCAGAGGGCCGCACAGGCCCATGCGGCCGACAGCAGGACGACGAGCGACAGCGCGAGGCGGCCAAGAAAACGCAGGAGGATTCGGATCATTGGGCGAGGCATGCGGGAGCCGGCCGATCGACTCCTTCGAGGCGCTCGATTCTCGTCGAGTTATCTCCATCCGTAACGGGTAAGCGAACTGTCAGAAAGCCCACACACAGTGAATCGGCACGCGGTCCCTCCCGGTCGGTGTGCCGCCCGTTCGCACGCGCAGCTGCGACGCAAGAAGACCAACAAGGAGACCTCTTCATGAACTTGCGCAAATCAGCGCCGGCTTTCGCACGCCCATCGGTTTCATACCGCGCAGTAGTACTGAATTCGTATGTGGTCGCCGCGGCCGCGTCGGTGCTGGCGGCCGGATGCGCCGGCGGTGGCCGGACCTCGAGCCTCGACACCTCGGGCGCCACGCAGCCGGCTGTGCCGGTGGTGAGCGTGAACACCTTGCGAGGCGCGACGAAGGACGTGTCGGTGGCGTTCCACGAAGGGACCAACATGGCAGCCGCGCCGTCGCCCGACGGCAAGCGCATCGCTTTCACCGCGATGGGCGCGCTGTGGATCCTTCCCATCGGCGGCGGCACCGCGACGCGCATCACGGGCTGGGACATGGAGCCGACCGCGCCGGTGTGGTCGCCCGGCGGCAGCCTGATCGCCTTCCAGAACTACGACGCAGAGGGCAACTACCACCTCTGGGTCGTGCAGCCGGATGGCGCCGGCCTGCGCCGCATCACGACCGGACCCCACGACGACCGCGAACCGGCATGGACGCCGGACGGCCGTGGGCTGGTCTTCGCATCGGACCGCAGCAACGACGGCCAGTACAAGATCTGGCGCGTGTCGCTGAACGAGGCGGACTACACGCCCCTCACCTCGGGCCCCGGCGCCGAAAGCAACCCGGCCCTCTCGCCCGACGGCCGGCAGTTGGCCTTCGTGGACACGGCGCGCGTCTTCACCCGGCCGGTCGGCGGCACGGAGGCCCCGACGCTGATCGGCGCCGGCACCATGCCCGCGTGGGCGCCCGACGGATCGGGCCTGGTGTTCCAGACCGACCGCAAGACGCTGAGCGTGGGCGGCAAGGATGCAGTGGCCAACGAGGACTTCTTTCCGTTCCCGGTCCGCCACATGGCGGATGGCCGCTTCATGTACACGGCGGACGGAAAGATCAGGATCCGCAGCGCCACCGGCGGCGATCCGGCCGACGTGCCGTTCAGCGCGACGCTCACCGTGCGCCGGCCCGTCATCCAGAGGCAGAAGGACCGCGGCTTCAACGTCATGGGGCCGCAGCCGGTGCGCGGGATCAGCGGGCCGGTGATCTCGCCCGACGGGCAGAGCGTGGCCTTCGTGGCGCTGAACGACGTGTGGGTGATGAAGATCGGCCAGGCGCCCGTGCGGCTCACCCACGACACGGCGCGCGACGGCAGTCCGCAGTTCACGCCCGACGGGCGTTCGGTCTATTTCTCGACCGAGAAAGGCAATGCGGGCGCACTGGCCATCGACCAGGTCGAGATCGCCTCGAAACGCCGCACGCGGCTGGCGGCCATTCCCGCCAGGTCGATGGTCACGCCGAAGATGTCGCCCACGGGGGACCGCATCGCCTACACCACGGGCTCGGGCCAGCTCGAGATCTGGGACCTGGCCTCGCGCACGCCGCAGACCGTGATTGCGCAGGTGAGCTCGCAGGTCAGCACGCCGTCGTGGCTGCCCGACGGAAAGAAGATCGTGCTGGTCGACAACGAGCGCATGAACAACCGCTTCCGCGAGGGCTACAACAAGCTGCGCGTGATCGACATCGCGGGCAAGACCGGCACCTTCCATCCGGTGGCCGAAGCGCCGCGGCAGATCTCGGACCGGGAGGAGGGCGCCGCGACCGTCTCGCCGGACGGCACCCGGGTGGCCTTCATCATGGATTCGGTGCTGCACGTGATGCCGCTCAAGGCCGACGGCTCGCCCGCCGGCCGCGCGGTGGCGATCACGAAGGAGGCGGCGGACCTGCCATCATGGGCCGGAGACTCGCGCACCATCCTCTACAAGGCCACCGAGAAGCTGAAGACCATCGGCGCCGACGGCTCCGGCGCGAAGGAGGTGCCGCTGAAGCTCACGTGGACGCAGGCCGTCGGGGCCGGGACAACGGTCATCCGCGCAGGCCGCCTGTGGGACGGCAACAGCGAGACACTGCGGACCGACGTGGACATCGTGATCGGCGGCAACCGCATCACCGCGATCCGGCCGCACGATGCAGCGGCGGCCCGCAGCGCAGCCAAGTACATCGACGCGTCGGCGTTCACCGTCATGCCGGGCCTGTGGGACCCGCACTTCCATCCGCTCACGCTCTATCAGGGCGGGCAGTTCGGGCAGGTCGCGGCATCGATGCTGGCCTACGGGATCACCTCGACGCAATCGGTCGCGGGCCCGCTGCACCAGAGCATCGAGATGCGCGAAGCGCTGGACGCGGGCAACCTGGTCGGCCCGCGCGTGTTCGCCTCGCCGCCGCTGTGGGAAGGCAACCGGCTCTTCTACAGCTTTGCGCGGACCCTGCGCACGCCCGAGGTGGCCGACCTGGAGATCGCCAAGGCGAAGGCGATGGGCGCCGACTACCTCAAGTCGTACGTGCGCGCACCGATCCCGATCATGGCGAAGATCGCGCAGGCCGGGCTCGACATGGGCATCCCCACGGGCACGCACATGCTGGCGCCGGGCGCGGCGGCCGGCATCGGCGGCACGACGCACCTGTCGGCGACGCAGCGCATGGGCTATGGCTGGTCGAAGTCGGTCGGCGGCTTCACCTACCAGGACGCCTACGACCTGCATGCGAAGTCGGATTTCCGCCTGGTCGACACCCTGTTCTCGTCGCTCGCGCTGGTGGGGCAGGACGCTTCGATGGTCGGCGACGACCGCTACAGGCTGCTGATCCCGCCGAACTTCCTGGCGGGCCTGACCGGCACTGCAGCGCCAACCAGCGCCGTGCTGCAGGGCGTTCGTAAGGACGCCGAGCAATCGGCCAAGGTGCAGCGCGCCGGCGGCCTGCTGGCCATCGGCACCGACACGCCGCTGGTCGCGCCGGGCATTGCGCTGCACACCAACCTGCGCGCGGCCGGCATGGTCGCATCCAACCACCAGGCGCTGCAGGACGTGACCCTCAACGCCGCGAAGATGAGCCGCGTGGACCAGGACCTGGGCACGGTGGAGGTTGGCAAGCTGGCCGACCTGGTGATCGTGCGCGGCAATCCGCTGCAGGACCTCCGGGCCGCGGCGGCCGTCGAGTACGTGGTGAAGAATGGCGTGAGCCTGTCGCTCGCCGAGATCCTCGCGCCGTTCCGCACGCCGGTGGCCTTGGGCGAACGCAGGAAGGCGGTGGTTGCGTACGACAGGATGTGCCGTGCCGATCCGCACGGCTGCGCGGAGATGAACCACGCGGACTGAGCGCCTGATCGGGCGCCGCGTTGGAGTGTTTGGTTTGGCCCGCTACAGCTGGTAGGTCACCAGCTTGAAGTCCGGATCCTCGGGAAAGGACTTCACGGCAAAGCCCAGCCGGCGCACCAGCTTCAGCATGTCGGGATTGTTGGCAAGCACGAGGCCGTCGATTTCCGCAAGGCCCTTGTCGCGCGCGACGTCGATGATGCTTTCCATCAGGCGCGAGCCGATGCCCTTGCCGCTGAACTCGTCGGCCACCACCAGCGAGAACTCGCAGCTGGTCTGGTCGGGGTTGGTGACGTAGCGCGATACGCCCACGATGCGCTCGGTGTCGAGAATGGTGCCGTCGGGCGCGTTGTGGCGCTCCATCACCACTGCGACCAACGCCATCTCGCGGTCGTAGTCGATCAGCGTGAAGCGCGAGAGCATCGACGGCGGCAGCTCGTGGAAGCGCGAGACGAACCGGAACCAGCGGCTCTCGGGCGACAGGCCCTGCACCAGCGCCTGCAGCATCTGGGCGTCGTTCGGATGCACCGGCCGCACGGTGTAGATGTCGCCGCCCGTGCCCGGCAGCGGCCATTCGCGCCGGTAGCGTGCCGGGTACGGCATGATGGCCAGGTGCTGGTAGCCGCTGCCCACGTGGCCCGCCACCGCCTGGGGGCTGCTGTCGACCACGATGCGCGCATCGACCGAGACGGCGCCCGACTCGTCCACGATGATCGGGTTGATGTCCATCTCGCGCAGCTCGGGCAGCTCGCACACCATCTCCGACACGCGCAGCAGCACGTCTTCCAGCACCTCCATGTCCACCGGGTTCGCGCCGCGCCATTCGCCCAAGGTCTCGGCCACGCGCGAGCGTTCGATCAGCCGCCGTGCCAGGAACTGGTTGAGCGGCGGCAGCTCCATCGCGCGGTCGTTCATGAGCTCGATCATGGTGCCGCCCGCGCCGAACACGATGATCGGTCCGAAGGGCTGGTCGGTCACGAGGCCGACATAGATCTCGCGCCCGCGCTGCGCCCGTACCATCTTCTGCACCGTCACGCCGTTGATGCGCGCCTCGGGGGCAAGACGCGCCACGCGCTCCATCATCTCGACGTAGGTGTCGCGTGCGCCGGTGCCGTTCATGACGTTGAGCGCCACGCCCTCGACATCGGACTTGTGGCTGATGTCGGGCGAATCGATCTTGAGCGCCACCGGAAAGCCCAGCTGCGTGGCGATCATCATGGCCTCGCTGGCGCTGCGTGCGAGCAGCGTGCGCGTGATCGGGATGTGGAAGCACGACAGCAGCGACTTCGACTCCATCTCGGTCAGCACCTTGCGGCGCTCGGCCAGCACGCTTTCGATCAGCAGGCGGGCGCCTTCGATGTCGGGCTTGGCCAGTGCGGACAAGGGCGGGGGCGTCTGCTGCAGCAGTTGCTGGTTCTGGTAGAAGGCCGCGATGTTGCCGAAGGCGCCGACGGCCGCCTCGGGTGTGCGAAAGCTCGCGATGGCGGCCTCGGCCAGCACGGCGCGCGCATCGCCGACGGACGAGTCGCCCATCCAGCAGGCGAGCAGCGGCTTGTTCATCGGCCGCGGAATGCCGGCCAGCGCGCGCGCCGTGGCGGCCGCATCGGCGCCGGCCTTGGGGGAGAAGATGGCCAGCACGCCGTCGACCTGGCTGTCGGCCGAAGCGGCGTCGATGGCGGCGCGGTAGTGGGCGGGCGTGGCGTCTTCCGAAAGATCGATCAGGTCGGCCAGCGACGCGAGCGGCGGCAGCGCCGGCTGCAGCAGCTTCTGCGCGGGCGCGGAGAGCTTGCCCAGGTCCAGGCCGATCTCGTTGATCCAGTCGGCCGCCAGCACGCCGGGGCCGCCGCCGTTGGTGACCACGGCGAGCCGCTTGCCCACGGGCCGGTAGCGCGAGGCCAGGCACTTGGCGGCCGAGAACAGCTCGACGAAGGAGCGCACCCGCACGGCGCCCGCGCGGCGCAGCGCGGCATCGAACACGTCGTCGCTGCCCACGATGGATGCGCTGTGCGTCTGCGCCGCCTCATTGCCGGCGGGCTTGCGCCCGGCCTTGAGCACAACCACCGGCTTGGCATGCGAGGCCGAGCGCAGCGCGCTCATGAAGCGGCGTGCGTCCGAGATGCCTTCGAGGTACACGATGATGCTGTGGGTGGCCTGGTCGTTGGCGAGAAAGTCCAGCACCTGCGGAATGTCCACCGAGGTGTGCGGCCCCAGCGACACCACGCTGGAAAAGCCGACGCCGTTCTGCCGCGCCCAGTCGAGCATCGATGCGGTGAGCGCGCCCGACTGCGACACCAGCGCGAGCGGCCCGGCCTTGGCCAGCGGTCCGGCGACGCTGGCATTCAGGTGCAGCAGCGGACGCTGGAAGCCCAGCGAGTTGGGCCCGAGCAGGTGCACGCCTTCGCGGCGCGCGATCTTGCGCCACTGGCTCGCCTGGTCGGCCGCGATGCCGCTGGAGACGACCACCGCGGCGCTGCAGCCGATGCGCCCGGCGATCTCCAGCGCGGCCGCCACATCCTGCGGCGCGAGCGCGATGAGGGCGAGGTCGGCATGGGTCTGCGCCAGTTCCTCGAGCGTCCCCTTGGTGCGCACATCGAGAAAGCGCAGCGTGCCGTCGAAGCGGTCGGCCCGGAAGGCTTCGCGCAGGATGCGGCCCGACGCGGTCTGGCCTGCGGGATCGCTGGCATGGCCGACGAAGGCCACGGCGGAGGCCGGCGCGAAAAGCGGCGTCAGGAAGTGCTTGTCCATGCCTAGGGCCTGTTCACACTACAAACGGGGGCGCGTTGGCCCGCTTTGCGGATGGATGCGCGGAGGGCGGCGCCGCAAATAGCACGGCTATTTGCAAGCTGCCCGACAAAGCAGACGCCGCAAAGCGGGCCAACCCGAAGGGAAGGATGAATGCCAGGCGCATTGCGGCGTTGCGCCTCGCTTGTGGAGCACGCTCCACGGCGCTCACCGCGCCTTGCACTGCACCT
>Ga0102589_1000130_pt2 | contig 128636 bp, 126 predicted proteins | sample AraplaMF_Col_mLB_FD_76858 | JGI IMG/M metagenome (GOLD analysis project Ga0102589, IMG submission 76858) | Arabidopsis root microbial communities from the University of North Carolina, USA - plate scrape MF_Col_mLB | ecosystem: Host-associated > Plants > Roots > Endosphere | place: USA...
CTTCTTCACGTCGACCGTCTTGGAGGTCACGAACTGCGCATAGAGCCAGGCGGCCTTGGCGCGGTCGTCAGGCGTCGACTTCATCAGCGTCCAGGAGCCGGCGTCCTGGTAGCCGAGCTTCATGCCGTCCTTCCAGTAGACGCCGTGCGGCGACGGGGCGAAGCGCCACTTCGGCGTGCCGTCCGCGTTGACGACCGGCAGGCCTTCCTTGACGAAGTCGGCGGTGAACGCCGTGTAGGTGAACATCTGCTGGGCGATCTCGCCCTGCGCGGGCACCGGGCCGGATTCCGAGAAGGTCATGCCGGCAGCGGCGGCCGGCGCGTAGGCCTTCAGCCATTCCAGATACTTCTCGATCGAGTAGACCGCCGCCGGGCCGTTGGTGTCGCCGCCGCGCGCCACGCAGGAGCCGACCGGCTGCGACTTCTCGTTGACCTTGATGCCCCATTCGTCGACCGGCAGGCCGTTGGGAATGCCCTTGTCGCCGTTGCCGGCCATCGACAGCCAGGCGTCGGTGAAGCGCCAGCCGAGCGAGGGGTCCTTCTTGCCGTAATCCATGTGGCCATAGACTTTCTTGCCGTCGATCTCGCGGCCGGTGAAGAACTCGGCGATGTCCTCGTAGGCCGACCAGTTGACGGGCACGCCGAGGTCGTAGCCGTATTTCGCCTTGAAGTCGGCCTTGTTCTTCTCGTCATTGAACCAGTCGTAGCGGAACCAGTAGAGGTTGGCGAACTGCTGGTCGGGCAGCTGGTAGAGCTTGCCGTCCGGCGCCGTCGTGAACGACTTGCCGATGAAGTCGTCGATGTCGAGGCCCGGATTGGTGACGTCCTTGCCCTCGTTGGCCATGAAGTCGGTCAGCGAGCGGGCCTGCTGGTAGCGCCAGTGGGTGCCGATGAGGTCGCTGTCGTTGACATAGGCGTCGTAGATGTTCTCGCCCGACTGCATCTGCGTCTGCAGCTTCTCGATGACGTCGCCCTCGCCGATCAGGTCGTGCGTGATCTTGATGCCGGTGATGGCGGTGAAGGCCGGGGCCAGCACCTTGGATTCGTATTCATGCGTCGTGATGGTTTCCGAGACCACCTTGATGTCCATGCCGGCGAACGGCTTGGCGGCATCGATGAACCATTGCATCTCGGCTTCCTGGCCTGCGCGGTCGAGCGCCGACTGGTCGCCGATCTCCGCATCCAGGAACTTCTTGGCCGCGTCCATGTCCGCGAAGGCGGAGCCGGTGAGCGCCAGCAAGATCGCTGCCGTCGTCGTCAGAAGTTGCGTTCGCATGGTATCCTCCCTTAAGGTTTTGCGATTGCGACTGCATGTGCGGAAGCCCCAATCTCCCCGAGGCCCCCATTTCCTTTGCCTCACACGAAGCGGAACACGCCGATGGCGTAGACCACGGACAAGGCAAGAGCCCACCACAGGTTGGGACCGACAAGCCCCAGCCATGCGAGATGGATGAACGCCGAGCCGAGCAGCGACACGAACAGCCGGTCGCCGCGTGTCGTCTCGAAGCGCAGGATGCCGATGCGCGGCGCGCCCCCGGGCCGCGCATATTCCCAGACCGCCATCAGCGCGATCAGCAGGAAGATGGTCAGGAAGAACATGGCCGTCGGGAACGACCAGGCCATCCAGCCACCCGGGATGAGCGAGGCGAACCAGTCGCGCGCGCCGTCCTTGACGGGAAGCGCCATGACCAGAAGCCCGGCGATGACGGCATAGATGACGAGCACGGCGGCGAGTGCGGCCGGCCAGCGTGTGTTGCGGTTGGCGACGGCGGCCATCGGACCCCTCCCCTCAAACCCGGCCAAGGGCAAAGCCCTTGGCGATGTAGTTGCGCACGAAGTAGATGACGAGCGCGCCGGGAATGATCGTCAGCACGCCGGCGGCCGCCAGCACGCCCCAGTCCATGCCCGACGCAGAGACCGTGCGCGTCATCGTGGCGGCGATCGGCTTGGCGTCCGTCGTCGTCAGCGTGCGGGCGATCAGAAGCTCCACCCAGGAGAACATGAAGCAGAAGAAGGCCGCCACCCCGATGCCGGACGCGATCAGCGGCACGAAGATCCTGGCGAAGAAGCGCGGGAACGAATAGCCATCGATATAGGCGGTCTCGTCGATCTCCTTGGGCACGCCCGACATGAAGCCTTCCAGGATCCACACCGCCAGCGGCACGTTGAACAGGCAATGCGCGATGGCCACCGCGATATGGGTGTCGATCAGGCCGAAGGCCGAATAGAGCTGGAAGAACGGCAGCGCGAACACCGCTGGCGGCGCCATGCGGTTGGTAAGCAGCCAGAAGAACAGGTGCTTGTCGCCCAAAAACCGGTAGCGCGAAAACGCATAGGCCGCCGGCAGCGCCACCGAAACCGAGATCACCGTGTTGAGCACAACGTAGATGATCGAGTTGATATAGCCCGAATACCACGCCGGATCGGTGAAGATCACCGCATAGTTCCTGAGCGTCGGGTTCGCCGGCCACAACGAAACCGACGTCATGATCTCCGTGTTCGTCTTGAAGCTCATGTTCACCAGCCAGTAGATCGGCAAAAGCAGGAACACGATGTAAAGGGTGGGGACAAGCCAGGAGAGACTGCGCCGGGTGCGCACGCCCGATTTGACATGCGTATCGCTGGAGGTCGCCTGAAGGGCGGTTGCGGTGGTTGCCTGTGAGGTCATGGTTTCCTCCCTCACGCCTGTTCATCGCTGCTGGTCATGACCGTGTAGAAGATCCACGACAGGAGCAGGATGATCAGGAAGTAGATGATGGACATGGCCGCAGCCGGGCCGAGGTCGAATTGGCCGATCGCCATCTTGACGAGGTCGATCGACAAGAACGTGGTGGAGTTGCCCGGACCGCCGCCCGTCACGACGAAAGGCTCGGTGTAGATCATGAAGCTGTCCATGAAGCGCAGCAGGAATGCGATCAGCAGCACGCGCTTCATCTTCGGCAGCTGGATGTAGCGGAACACCGCCCAGCGCGAGGCGCCATCGATCTTGGCGGCCTGGTAATAGGCTTCGGGAATGGAGACGAGGCCGGCATAGCACAAGAGAACGACAAGGCTCGTCCAGTGCCAGACGTCCATGATGATGAGCGTCATCCAGGCATCGAAGATGTTGTTGACGTAATTGTAGCTGATACCGAGCGACACCAGCGCATGGCCGAGCAGCCCGATATCGACGCGGCCGAAGACCTGCCAGATCGTGCCGACGACATTCCACGGAATGAGCAGCGGTAGCGCCATCAGGACGAGGCAGACAGGCACGCCCAGGCCCTTCTTCGGCATGTTGAGCGCAATCAGGATGCCGAGCGGGATTTCGATCGACAGAATGATGACGGAAAACAGCAGGTTGCGCCCAAGCGCCTGCCAGAAGCGATCCGATGCCATCACATCGGAAAACCAGCCCACGCCGTTCCAGAAGAATTGGTTGTTGCCGAACGTATCCTGCACCGAATAGTTCACGACAGTCATCAGCGGGATGACCGCCGAAAACGCGACGAGCAGCAGCACCGGCAGCACCATGAACCAGGCCTTGTTGTTCCAGGTCTTGTTCATGGTCAGCCCTCCCTGCCGACACGCCAGCTGTCGGCGTAGATGTTGATGGCAGCGGGATCGAATGTCACGCGCGGCTCGGCGGGGATCTCACCATCTTCCGGTACGACGATGGCAATCGGCTTGCCGGCGAACTCGGCCCGCACGATCTTCTGGCGGCCGATATCCTCGACCTTGCTGATCGAGACCGGCATGCCGTCACGCGAAAGCGAAATGAATTCCGGGCGGATGCCGAGTTCGGTTCTTGCGCCGGCGGCGACCGTCGGCCTGTAATCCAGTGTAAGCACTTGCCCGCCGACAGTCACGCTGCTTCCGTCAATGGCGGCAGGCAGCACGTTCATGCCGGGCGAACCGATGAAATAGCCGACGAAGGTGTGTTTCGGCTTTTCGAACAGTTCGGCCGGCGTGCCGATCTGCACGATCTGGCCGTCATACATGACGACGACCTTGTCGGCGAAGGTCAGTGCCTCGGTCTGGTCATGCGTGACATAGACCATGGTGAACCCGAACTGGCGATGCAGCTTCTTCAGCTGCGAGCGCAGTTGCCACTTCATATGCGGGTCGATGACCGTCAGCGGTTCGTCGAAGAGGATGGCATTGACGTCGTTGCGCACGAGGCCGCGGCCGAGCGAGATCTTCTGCTTCTGGTCGGCCGTCAGGCCGCGCGCCTTCTTCTTCGCCCAGCTGGCGAGATCGATCATCTCGAGGATCTCACGTACCCGGCGGTCGACTTCCGGCTCGGCCACGCCGCGATTGCGCAGCGGAAAGGCGAGGTTGTCGTAGACCGTCATGGTGTCGTAAATGACGGGGAACTGGAAGACCTGCGCTATGTTGCGCTGTTGCGTCGACAGATGCGTGACATCCTTCCCATCGAACAGGATGCGGCCTTCGGAAGGCTGCAACAGGCCTGAGATGATGTTGAGCAGCGTGGTCTTGCCGCAGCCGGAGGGGCCAAGCAGCGCATAGGCGCCGCCGTCGTTCCACTCGTGATGCACTTCCTTCAGCGAATAGTCCGCCTCCGACTTCGGCTTTTCGCCGTAGGCGTGGCGGATATGATCGAGCGTGATACGTGCCATCGTGTCCTCCTCAGGCCGCCGCGGCCACGGGCTCGGCGATCGCCCCGCCGTCCGCGCCGAAGGCCATCAGATGGCGCGTATCGACATGGACGGTGATCAGCGTATCCGGCTCGATATCGTGGATGCCCGGCGAGAGCATGACCCAATGGCTGCCCTCGAACTGAACGTAGATGAAGCTCTCCGACCCGGCGATCTCGGAGATCGCCGTGCGCGCCTGCAGGCTGGCCGACGCCGGGTTCTGGCTGGTGAGCGCAAGGTGGTGCGGATGGAACGCGATGGTGCAGGGACCGTCGGGCAGCGCGGACAGATGTGCCGGCACCGGCAGCACCGGCTTGCCGCCAATCTCGAACTGGCCGGCCTTCTTTGTGACCTGCATCGTGTTGAGCGGCGGGTCGGCGAAGGTGCGGGCCGTCAGGAGATCGTTCGGCCGGCGATAGACGTCGATGGTGCGGCCGAACTGCGTGATGCGACCTTCGGACAGCGTCGCGGTGTTACCGCCCAGAAGCAGCGCTTCCGAAGGCTCCGTCGTCGCATAGACGAAGATCGCGCCTGACGCGGCGAAGATCTTCGGCAGTTCCAGGCGCAGTTCCTCGCGCAGCTTGTAGTCGAGATTGGCGAGCGGCTCGTCAAGCAGAACGAGGCTGGCATTCTTGACGATGGCGCGCGCGAGCGCCGTGCGCTGTTGCTGGCCGCCCGACAGGTTGAGCGGCGTGCGGTCGAGATAGGGCGTGAGCTTCAGCAGTTCGGCCGCCTTACGCACCTCGCGGTCGATGGTCGCCTTGTCGGCGCCCTTGATGCGCATGGGCGAGGCAATGTTCTCGTAGACGGTCAGCGCCGGATAGTTGATGAACTGCTGGTAGACCATGGCGACGCCGCGGTCCTGCACGCGCACGCCTGTCACATCCTTGCCGTCGAACCACACGGAACCCGCCGTCGGCTTGTCGAGCCCCGCCATCAGCCGCATCAGCGACGTCTTGCCCGACAAGGTCGGGCCCAGCAGCACGTTCAAAGAGCCGCGTTCGAGCACGAGATTGGTCGGGTGGATGTGCGTCTCCCCTCCCACAATCTTCGTGATGTTTTTCAGTTCAAGCATTCCTGTCTCCGTAGCTCTTCCCAGACACCGGATTAGGCGCTAACGCCGGGCGTTACCGCCCTTGCATATAGTCCTCCAGCACGGCCGCCTCGGCAGCCGAAATATGCAAGCCTCTCTTCGTTCGACGCCACAGCACGTCTTCGGCGTGGCGTGCCCATTCCTCCTGCATCAACCAGCGCACTTCGGCCTCGTAGAGATCGCTGCCGAAATGCCGTCCCATGTCCTCCGTCGTCCGTGCATCGCCCAGCAGAGCCGATGCGCGCGTACCATACAACCGCACCAGCCGACGCGCATGGGCAGGTTGCAGGAACGGAAAGCGCGTGGAAAGCGTCTTCACCTCGGCCTCGAAACCATCGACGTTGAAGTCGCCGCCGGGCAGGCGCGAATGCGCGGTCCAGCGTGCCCCCTTGACGCCGATGGCCTCACCGATCTTGTCCAGCGCGGCCTCCGCAAGCCGGCGGTATGTTGTAAGCTTTCCGCCGAAGATATTGAGCAACGGCGCCTGTCCGTCCGCGCCCTCCACCTTCAGCACATAGTCGCGGGTCGCCTCCTGCGCCTTGTTCGCGCCGTCGTCGAAAAGTGGGCGCACACCCGAATAGGTCCAGACGATATCGTCGCGCACCACCGGCTCGGAGAAATACTCGCTTGCCGAGGCGCAGAGGTAATCGATCTCCTCGTCCGCGATGCGCACATCGCGCGGGTCGCCCTGGTAATCCCGGTCCGTCGTCCCGATCAGGGTGAACTCTTCCTGATAGGGGATGGCGAACATGATACGCCCATCCGGGTTCTGGAAGAAGTAGGCGCGGGGATCGGAGAATTTCTTCTTCACGACGATGTGGCTGCCCTGGACGAGGCGGACATTGTGCACGTCGTTGCGGCCGACGGCAGAAGACAGGACCCTGTCCACCCAGGGGCCGGCGGCATTGACCAGCATGCGCGCCTGCATCGTCTCGCGCGCGCCCGTCTCGGCATTCTCCGTCTCGACGACCCAGTGTCCGTTTTCCCGCCGCGCATTGACCACCGCGGTGGCGGTGCGGATATCGGCGCCACGATCGGCGGCGTCGCGGGCGTTCAGCACGACGAGACGGGCATCGTCCACCCAGCCGTCGGAATATTCGAAAGCCTTGCGGAAAAGCGCCTTCAGCGGCCGGCCGGCCGGATCCTTGGCGAGATCGAGCGTGCGCGTGGCCGGCAGCAGCTTGCGGCCGCCGATATAGTCATAGAGGAAAAGCCCGAGGCGGATGAGCCAGGCCGGACGCAGGCCGCCCTTCTGGAACGGCAGCACGAAGCGCATCGGCCAGATGACGTGCGGCGCCATGGCCCACAGCACCTCACGCTCCATGAGCGCCTCGCGCACCAGGCGGAATTCGTAGTGCTCGAGATACCGCAGCCCGCCATGAATGAGCTTGGTGGAGGCCGAAGACGTGCCCGACGCAAAATCCTTCATCTCCGCGAGCACGACCGAGTAGCCGCGGCCGGCAGCGTCGCGCGCGATGCCGCAGCCGTTGATACCGCCGCCGATAACGAAAATATCGTGGATCACGTCGCCCTGCAAAACACCCTCCCATTTCGCATTGCACAAATTTGCGCATCTGCGAAAGCATGAAGAGTAGAAACGAAAATATTTCGAATGTCAAACGAATGCGGACTGAAATCGCCGGCCGCCGTCACTCCACGGCGGACGTCTCGATGAGGCGCACGTCGTTTTCCTGGCAGATTACCCTGATGTCCTCGAAGGGACAGCTGTCGGTGATGAAGGTATTGACCTGCGAGAGATGGCCGATCCTCACCGGCGCCGTTCGTTCGAACTTCGTCGCATCCGAAACGAGGATGACATGGCGGGCATTGGCGATGATCGCCTGCGCGACCTTCACCTCGCGATAGTCGAAGTCCAGCAGCGCCCCGTCCTGGTCGATTGCCGAGGCACCGATCACGGCATAATCCACCTTGAACTGGCGGATGAAGTCGACCGCCGCCTCCCCGACAATGCCGCCATCCGCGCCGCGCACGACGCCGCCGGCAATCACCACCTCGATTGAGGGATAGACGCGCAAGCGGTTGGCGACATTGATGTTGTTGGTGATGACCATCAGTTCCCTGTGGTCGAGCAACGCCTCGCCAACGGCTTCCGTCGTGGTGCCGATATTGATGAACAGCGAGGAATTGTCCGGGATCATCGCCGCGGCGGCGCGGCCGATCGCCTGCTTTTCCGGAGCGGCGATGGAACGGCGCGCCTCGTATTTCACATTCTCGTTGCCGCTGGGAAACAGCGCGCCGCCATGAATGCGCGTCAGCACCTTGTCGTCACACAGATCGTTGAGGTCCTTGCGGATCGTCTGCGGCGTCACCGAAAAACGCGCGGCCAGATCCTCCACGAGCACACGCCCCTCGGCCTTGGCGAGATCCACGATCTCCGCCTGTCGCCCTGTCAGAAACATGATGCTCCTCCCGATGCTTTCGTTTTCTTTCATCATATGCAAAAACGAACCCACATCAATTGACCCGCAATGCCTTCTTGGTCCGCGCGTCGCTTTTGTGATACTGCCGGCACGCGTGATATCGGGAGGAAAGCGCATGTTTCATCCAGCCTTGTTCAAGGGCGCCAATGTCGTCGTTACTGGCGCCGGCCGTGGCATCGGGCTGGAGATCGCCCGCCAGTTCCTCGACTGCGGCGCGCGCGTGCTGCTGCATGGCGGCCGGGCCGCCGCCGGGCCGCTGCCCGATTTCTTGGAGAACGCCGTTGCGGAAGCACGCGCCCATATCGTCTATGCGGATTTCCTGGAGGAAGGCGGCATCGGTGCCCTTCTGGAGCGAACCGACAGCCTGTTTCCTCACATCGATGTGCTGATCAACAATGCCGGTACGATGGTGGGCCGCTTCCCCGCCGCCGACCTCACCGATGAGCAATACGAAACCGTCGTGCGCCTCAATCAGACGTCCGTCGTGGAAGTAACCCGCGCACTCCTGCGCTCGCTGCGCCGGGCGCAGCATGCCGCGATCGTCAACACCGTGTCCATTTCAGCGCTGACTGGCGGCAGCCCGGGGTCGGCGATCTATTCCGCCACCAAGGCTTTCGTCTCCACTTACTCCAAGGCCCTGGCCCGCGAGCTTGCGCCCGATGGCATCCGCGTCAATTGCGTCTCGCCGGGCACCATCACCACCGACTTCCATTCCCGCTATTCGTCCACCGAGAAGCTGGAGGCGACGCGCAAGACCATCCCCCTGCAGCGGCTCGGCACGCCGGAAGATTGCGCGCCCGCTTACCTCTTCCTCGCGTCCAACGCCCTGTCCGGTTACGTCACCGGCCAGGTGCTGGAGGTGAACGGCGGCCAGCTCATCTGCTGACCGCGACGGCGTTCACGCGTTGACGTCGATGACAACGCGGCCCTTCACCTTGCCGTCGAGTATCTGATTTGCCAGGTCCGGCAGGTCGGAAAGCCTTCGCTCGACCACCATCGCTTCCAGCATCTCCATCGGCAGGTCAGTGGCGATGCGGTTCCAGGCCTCGACCCGCTGGTCATAGGGGCGCATGACGGAATCGATGCCGAGCAGGCTGATCCCGCGCAGCAGGAACGGAATGACGGTGAAGGAAGGCACGCCGGCACCGGCCGCCAGACCGACCGCGGCGACGGCACCGTCATATTTCATTTGCTTGAGGACGCGCGCCAGCATGTCCCCGCCCACGGCGTCGATGGCACCGGCCCAGCGCTCCGATTCGAGCGGCTTGCTGTTTGCCTCGGCAAGCTCCGCCCGCTCCACAATGGTTTCCGCGCCAAGCGATTTCAGATAACCCGCCGTTTCGGGCCGGCCGGTGACGGCGGCGACCGAGTAACCGAGCCTTGCCAGCAGCGCGACACCGACCGAGCCGACCCCGCCGGCAGCGCCGGTGACGAGCACTTCGCCCTTCAGCGGCGAGACGCCCGCCTTTTCCAGCGCGATGACGGACAGCATGGAGGTCAGTCCCGCCGTGCCGATCGCCATGGCCTGCCGTGTCGAAAGCACGTCCGGCAGCGGCACCAGCCAGTCGGCCTTCACACGCGCCCGCGTCGCATAGCCGCCCCACCAGACCTCACCGACCCGCCAGCCGGTCAGCACGACACGGTCGCCCGGCCGGTAGCGCGGATCGTCGGACGTCTCGACCGTCCCGGCAAAATCCACCCCCGGCACATGCGGGAAGGTGCGCACAAGGCCGCCCTTGCCGTTGATGCACAGACCATCCTTGTAATTGAGCGTCGAATATTCCACCGCGACGGTCACGTCACCGTCGGGAAGCCGCGAATCGTCGAGTTCCTGGATCGAGGCGGTGACCGCGCCGTCACCGGCCTTCTCTACCAACAGTGCCTGAAACGTCATCGCATGCTCCTCCTGTTCGGTGCGTCATCGAGATATAGGATGCAGGGCATTGGTGCCGCCACTGTTCTTTTGTATCAAGGGGCGGGAGGCGCCGTTCGGACATGATCGACAAGCTCGAATATTTCATAGCGCTGGCACGCGAACGACACTTCGCCCGGGCTGCCGAAGAAATCGGCATCTCGCAGCCGACGCTTTCGGCCGCGATCCGCCAGCTGGAGGATCAGCTTGGCGTGATGCTCGTCGTGCGCGGCTCGCGTTTCCAAGGCCTGACGCCCGAGGGGCAGCGGGTGCTGGAATGGGCACGCCGCATCGTCGGCGATACCCGCACCATGCGCGAAGAAATGCGCGCGGCGCGGAAGGGCCTCTCCGGCCATATCCGCCTTGCCGCCATTCCCACGACACTGTCGATGGTGCCGCGCATCACGGCGCCCTTTCAGGAGAAACATCCCGACGTCACCTTCTCCATCGTCTCGACCACCTCGATCAAGATCCTCGGGCTCCTGGAGAACCTCGAGATCGATGCCGGCCTGACCTATCTGGAGAACGAGCCGCTGGGGCGCGTGACGAGTGTGCCGCTGCTGCACGAGCACTATTGCCTCATCACGGCCAAGGGCAATCCGTTCTCGGATCGCGAAACTGTGACCTGGGAGGAGGCCGGCAGCGTTAGGCTTTGCCTATTGACCGCGGACATGCAGAACCGCCGCATTATCAACCGTCACTTCGCCGAAGCGGGGGTTGCGGTCGAACCGTCCCTTGAGGCGAATTCGATGATCGTGCTGTTCTCCCATGTGCGCACCGGCCGATGGTCGAGCATCATGCCACGAAATGTCGCGAAATCGTTTGGATTTCATGACGAAATCAGTATAGTTTCCCTTACCAACCCTGATCCGCACCATACGATCGGCCTGGTGGCCACGCATCGCGAGCCGTTCACACCGCTCGTTTCCGCCTTGCTCCACGAAGCGCGCACGCTGGCCGAGAATGGCATGGATTGATAGAAATTTCCTATCGCTCAACGGCTTTGCTTTATTGACCACTCGCGTCACGGCTGAGAAGCTGTCGGAATAGTCCACGGGAATCGACAGGGTTCCGGTTCTCGTCGAGCAGTTTCAAAAGCATCGGCGCGCAGGAACCCCATATCTCCCGTGGTTCATTCGTGTCGGTTGGGAGGCCTGACCATGAATGTGCATGTCCTCGGCAGCGATGTCGAAACAAGAACGCTGGCTATTGTCGGCGACCTGAAGGGGCTTGAGGGGCCGCTTCTCCCCATCCTGCATGAGATCCAGGCGGAGTTTGGCTACGTCCCGCAGGAGAGCCTGCCGGTCATCGCGCGGGAATTGAACCTCTCGCGCGCCGAGGTGCACGGCGTCGTCACCTTCTATCACGATTATCGCGACCACCCCACCGGCAGGCACGTGCTGAAGCTCTGTCGCGCCGAGGCCTGTCAGTCGATGGGCGGCGACGCGCTTGCCGAGCGCGTCAAGGCGCTGCTCGGCATCGATTTCCACCAGACGACGCTGGATGGCGCGGTGACGCTCGAACCGGTCTACTGTCTCGGGCTCTGTTCCTGCGCACCCGCCGCCATGCTTGACGGCGAGTTGCATGGAAGGGTCGACGCCGAGCTTGCCGGGGAACTCGTCGCGGAGGCACGCCGATGACCATCACCATCTTCGTACCGCGGGATGCCGCTGCCCTGGCGCTGGGCGCAGACCGTGTCGCCACGACAATCGCACGCGAAATCGAAACCCGCGGCCTCGATGCCCGCATCGTGCGCAACGGCTCGCGCGGCATGCACTGGCTGGAGCCGCTGGTCGAGGTGCGCACGGAAAAAGGGCGCATCGCCTACGGCCCGGTCAAACCTTCGGACGTGCCGTCGCTTTTCGAGGCGGGCTTCCTGCAAGGGGCCGATCATCCGCTCTGTCGCGGGCGGACGAAGGAGATACCGTTCCTCGCCCGCCAGACAAGGTTGACCTTCGCCCGCTGCGGCGTCACCGATCCGCTCTCGCTCGAGGAATACCGGCATTATCAAGGCATGAAGGGCCTGGAGAAGGCCGTGAGCATGCAGCCGGCCGACATCGTCCAGCAGGTCACCGATTCGGGCCTGCGCGGGCGCGGCGGCGCAGGCTTTCCGACCGGCATCAAATGGAAGACGGTTCTCGAGGCGCCGGGCGCGCAGAAATACATCGTCTGCAATGCCGACGAGGGCGATAGCGGCACCTTCGCCGACCGCATGATCATGGAAGGCGACCCCTTCGTCCTGATCGAGGGCATGACGATCGCCGGCCTGGCGACCGGCGCGACGAAGGGCTTCATCTACACCCGTTCGGAATATCCCCACGCCATTGTGACCATGATCGCCGCCGTGGAGATCGCCCGCAAGGCCGGCATCCTCGGCCCGTCGGTGCTGGGCTCCGGCAAGGCCTTCGACATGGAGGTGCGCGTCGGCGCTGGCGCCTATGTCTGCGGCGAGGAAACCGCGCTGCTCAACAGCCTCGAAGGCAAGCGCGGCATCGTGCGCGCCAAGCCGCCGCTGCCCGCCCTGCAAGGCTTCCTCGGCCGTCCCACCGTCGTCAACAACGTCATCTCGCTCGCCTCCGTGCCTGTGATCATGGATCGCGGCGCCGCGTTCTATCGTGATTTCGGCATGGGCCGCTCGCGCGGCACGATCCCGATCCAGATCGCGGGCAATATCAAGTATGGCGGCCTCTTCGAGACGGCCTTCGGCCTGACGCTCGGCGAGATCGTCGACGATATCGGCGGCGGCACCGCTTCCGGCCGGCCGGTCCGCGCCGTGCAGGTGGGCGGCCCGCTCGGCGCCTATTTCCCGCGCGCGCTGTTCGATACGCCCTTCGACTACGAAGCCTTCGCGGCCAGGGACGGCCTCATCGGCCATGCCGGCATTACCGTCTTCGACGACACCGTCGACATGCTGAAGCAGGCACGCTTCGCCATGGAGTTCTGCGCCGTGGAAAGCTGCGGCAAGTGCACACCCTGTCGCATCGGCTCGACGCGCGGCGTCGAGACGGCCGACAAGATCGCGCAGGGCATCGAGGCCCAGAAGAACCGCGAACTGCTGGCCGATCTCTGCAACACGATGAAGTTCGGTTCGCTCTGCGCGCTCGGCGGGTTCACGCCCTACCCCGTGCTCAGTGCCATGAACCATTTTCCGGAAGACTTTTCGCCGGCGCCGATCGCCGAAGCAGCGGAGTAAGCCCATGCCTCTCGTTCCCGAAATCGATTACGGCACCCCCGCCTCCCGCTCGGAAAAGATGGTAACGCTCACCATCGACGGCAACGAAATCACCGTTCCCGAGGGCACGTCCATCATGCGCGCCTCGATGGAGGCCGGCATCCAGGTGCCGAAACTCTGCGCCACCGACATGGTGGATGCCTTCGGTTCGTGCCGGCTCTGTCTCGTCGAAATCGAAGGCCGAAACGGCACGCCGGCCTCCTGCACGACGCCGGTCGCACCCGGCCTCGTCGTCCACACCCAGACCGGCCGCCTGAAGGACATCCGCAAGGGCGTGATGGAGCTCTATATCTCCGATCACCCGCTCGACTGTCTGACCTGCGCGGCCAACGGCGACTGCGAATTGCAGGACATGGCCGGCGCCGTGGGCCTGCGCGACGTGCGCTACGGCTATGAGGGCGACAACCACGTCAAGGCGCGCAACAATGGCGAAGCCAATGCACGCTGGATGCCGAAGGACGAATCCAACCCCTATTTCACCTACGATCCGTCCAAGTGCATCGTCTGTTCGCGCTGCGTGCGCGCCTGCGAGGAGGTCCAGGGCACCTTTGCGCTGACCATCGAGGGCCGCGGCTTCGACAGCCGTGTTTCGCCCGGCATGCACGAGCATTTCCTCGAATCCGAATGCGTTTCCTGCGGCGCCTGCGTGCAGGCCTGTCCGACGGCGACGTTGACCGAAAAGTCGGTGATCGAGATCGGTCAGCCGGAGCATTCCGTCGTGACGACCTGCGCCTATTGCGGCGTCGGCTGCTCCTTCAAGGCGGAAATGCGCGGCGAAGAGCTGGTGCGCATGGTCCCGTGGAAGGACGGACAGGCCAATCGCGGCCATTCCTGCGTCAAGGGCCGCTTCGCCTACGGCTACTCGACCCACCGCGAGCGCATCCTCAACCCGATGATCCGCGAGAAGATCTCCGATCCCTGGCGCGAAGTGACCTGGGAAGAGGCCTACGCGCATGTCGCCTCCGAGTTCCGCCGCATCCAGTACCAGTACGGCCGTGATTCCATCGGCGGCATCACCTCGTCGCGCTGCACGAACGAGGAGACCTTCCTCGTCCAGAAACTCATCCGCGCCGGCTTCGGCAACAACAACGTCGATACCTGCGCCCGCGTCTGCCATTCGCCCACCGGCTATGGCCTCGGCCAGGCCTTCGGTACGTCCGCCGGCACGCAGAATTTCGATAGCGTCGAGTTTACCGACGTCGTCATCGTCATCGGCGCAAACCCGACCGATGCCCACCCGGTCTTCGGCTCGCGCCTGAAAAAGCGCCTGCGCAAGGGCGCCAGGCTCATCGTCATCGATCCGCGCCGCACGGAACTCGTGTCGTCGCCGCATATCAAGGCATCCTACCACCTGCCGCTGAAACCCGGCACGAACGTTGCGGTCGTCACTGCGCTCGCCCATGTCATCGTGACGGAAGGTCTCTGCGACGAGGCGTTCATCCGCGAGCGGTGCGACTGGTCGGAATTCGAGGACTGGGCGTCCTTCGTCGCCGAACCCCGCCACAGCCCCGAGGAAACGGAAGCCTTCACCGGCGTTCCGGCCGAAGCGCTGCGCGGCGCCGCCCGCCTCTTCGCCACCGGAGGCAACGGCTCGATCTATTACGGTCTCGGCGTCACCGAACACAGCCAGGGCTCGACCACGGTCATGGCCATCGCCAACCTCGCCATGGCGACCGGCAATATCGGCCGTCCCGGCGTGGGCGTGAACCCGCTGCGCGGCCAGAACAACGTGCAGGGCTCGTGCGACATGGGCTCGTTCCCGCACGAACTGCCCGGCTATCGCCACATCTCCGACGATGCGACGCGCGATATCTTCGAGAAGCTGTGGGGCGTGAAGCTCAACAACGAACCGGGCCTGCGCATTCCCAACATGCTGGATGCCGCCGTCGAAGGCACGTTCAAGGGCATCTACATTCAGGGCGAGGATATCCTCCAGTCCGACCCGGACACCAAGCACGTCTCTGCCGGGCTCGCCGCGATGGAATGCGTCGTCGTGCAGGACCTGTTCCTGAACGAGACCGCGAACTACGCCCATGTCTTCCTGCCGGGCTCGACCTTCCTCGAAAAGGACGGCACCTTCACCAATGCGGAGCGCCGCATCAACCGCGTGCGCCGCGTCATGACGCCGAAGAACGGCTATGCCGACTGGGAGGTCACGCAGAACCTCGCCAAGGCCATGGGCCTCGACTGGACCTACACGCATCCTTCCGAGATCATGGACGAGATCGCCGCAACGACGCCGAGCTTCGCGCTGGTGTCCTATGATTATCTCGACAAGGTCGGCTCCGTGCAGTGGCCCTGCAACGAGAAGAACCCGCTCGGCTCGCCGATCATGCATACCAACGGCTTCGTCCGCGGCAAGGGTAAGTTCATCCGCACGGAATATGTCGCCACCGATGAGAAGACCGGTCCGCGCTTCCCGCTGCTGCTCACCACCGGCCGCATTCTCAGCCAGTACAATGTCGGCGCCCAGACACGACGCACCGACAACGTCATCTGGCATGAGGAGGACCGGCTGGAGATACACCCGCACGATGCCGAGAACCGCGGCATCCGCGAGGGTGACTGGGTGCGGCTCTCCAGCCGCGCCGGCGACACGACGCTTCGCGCACTCATCACCGATCGCGTCGCGCCGGGCGTCGTCTACACGACCTTCCATCACCCGACGACGCAGGCAAACGTCATCACCACCGATTTCTCGGACTGGGCGACGAACTGCCCCGAGTATAAGGTGACGGCCGTGCAGATATCGCCGTCGAACGGACCGTCCGACTGGCAGGTCGAATATGACGAACTCGCCCGCCGGTCGCGCCGCATCAAGGGCAAGCTGGAGGCGGCGGAATAGGATCGAGCGTGCCCGTTTTCCCAACCACCACAAAGGCCCGCGAAACCGCCCGGCGCAACGGGCGGCTCTCTGACGGCGAACGTCTCGTTCCCGAGGAAACACCGATCGCCTTCTCCTATGCCGGCTCGACCCACGCCGTCATGATGGCGACCCCGGCGGACCTGGAGGATTTTGCCGTCGGCTTCAGCCTGACCGAAGGCATCATTACCGACCCGGCGGAAATCGAAACGATCGACGTGGAGGCCGAAGACAAGGGCATCGACCTTCAGATCCGTCTTGCAGACGAACAGAATGACGCGCTCGTCGCCCGCCGCCGGCACATGGCAGGCCCCGTGGGCTGCGGCCTCTGCGGCATCGAATCGATCGAACAGGCCGTTCGCACGACGCCGTCCGTGCGTGCGTCTACACTTACGCTTTTGGAAGACGAGGTGGTGGAGGCCGTGCGGCTGCTCAACGGCCAACAACCGCTGCACATGGCGACGCGCGCCGTTCACGGCGCAGGCTTTTATGTGCCCGGCCAGGGGCTCATCGCCGTCAGGGAGGATGTCGGTCGCCACAACGCGCTCGACAAGCTGGTCGGCGCGGCGCGACGGGCGGGCCATGCCGGCCATGCAGGCGCGGTCGTCGTGACGAGCCGCGTGTCCGTGGAGATGGTGCAGAAGACGGCGATCATCGGCAGCCCCTTCATCATCGCCATTTCCGCCCCGACGGCGCTCGCCATCCGCACGGCGGAAGACGCGGGCATGACGCTGATCGCATTGGTGCGCGGCGACGAATTCGAGATTTTCACCGGTGCGGACCGCATCGGAACCGGCGCCGAGCGGCGCCTGGGCAATGGCTAGGAGACGGACATGTCGGAAGGCAACAAGATCGTGCGCATGGCGAACCAGATCGCCACCTTCTTTCACTCCCAACCGGCAAGCGAAGGCCCGAACGGCGTGGCGACCCACATCAACAAGTTCTGGGAACCGCGCATGCGCCGGCAGCTCTTCGACCTCATCGACAACCATGGCGGCGGAGGCCTCGACAGCCTCGTGCTGGAGGCCGCGCCGCTGATCCGTCGTCCGCCGCCGGCCGAAGTGCCGCCCGCGCAGGCCGCGGCACCGGCAGCGCCCTGATATCGAGCGCAACGCCCGGTGCTTCGGCCGGGCGTCCCCTGCATAGCAATCAGAACTCTTCCCAATCGGCGGCCGCCTGAGCCGCCGAGCTTTGTGGTGCCCGCATCGTCCGCGCGACCGCATGGAGCTGAGCGACAGGCGCCGGCGATGCCGTGCGTTGTGTCTGGCTTACGGTTTCCGCCAGGCGGAAGCGGCGGATGAGGCCATGAAGCGCATCCGCCTCACGCGCCATAGCGTGGCTGGCGGCCGTGCTTTCCTCCACCATCGCCGCGTTCTGCTGCGTCGCCTGGTCCATCGCGTTGACGGCCTGGTTGATCTCGCGAAGCCCCGTCGACTGCTCGCGCGATGCTTCCACGATGGCGACGACATTCGTGTGGACCTCGAGCACCTGTGTCAGGATCTCGCGCAGGGTCCGCCCTGTCTCGTCGACGAGCGATACACCGTTCTTCACCTGCTCGCCCGACGTCGTGATCAGTGCCTTGATGTCCTTTGCGGCACTGGCCGAACGCTGCGCGAGTTCACGCACTTCCTGTGCGACGACGGCGAAACCCTTGCCGGCCTCGCCCGCCCGCGCCGCTTCCACCCCGGCATTGAGCGCCAGCAGGTTCGTCTGGAAGGCGATATCGTCGATCACGCCGATGATGCTGGAAATCTCACGCGAGGACTGCTCGATCTGGCCCATGGCGTCGATCGCGCGCTTGACGACCTCGCCGGATTTTTCGGCACCCGCCCGGGTCTGTCCCACCAGGCTGCCGGCTTCATCGGCCCGCTTGCTCGAGTCGCTCACCGTCGTCGTGATCTGGTCGAGCGCGGCAGCGGTTTCCTCGACGGAGGCCGCCTGTCGTTCCGTGCGCCTGGCGAGGTCGTCCGCTGCCGAACGGATCTGCTGCGCGCCCGAGGCGATGGCGTTCGCATTGGTTTCGACCGTCCGCATTGCGGCGTGAAGACCGGCGACGGTCGCGTTGAAGTCGCTGCGCACCTTTTCCATCGAGGGAACGAAGGGCATGGCGAGATGCTGCGTGAGGTCGCCTTCAGCAAGCGCCTTGAGCGCGCCGCCAAGCGCGTTGATCGCCGACATGCGCTCCGTGACGTCGGTTGCGAACTTGACGACCTTGTAGACCCGGCCGTTCAGATCCCGGATCGGGTTATAGGCCGCCTGGATCCAGATCTCCTTGCCGCCCTTGCCGTAACGCACGAACTCGCTGGAGATGAAATTTCCCGCTGCGAGGCTCTTCCAGAAATCGGCATAGGCGGGCGTCTGCGCATAGGCGGGATCGCAGAACATACGGTGATGCTTCCCGACGATCTCCGCCAAATCATAACCCAGCCCGGCACAGAAGTTCTCGTTGGCATGCAGGATTTCGCCGGTGGGCGTGAATTCGATGACCGCCTGGGAGCGCGAGATCGCATCGAGCTTGCTCGCGTCCTCCGCGGCACGGATTTTCGCAAGCGTGATGTCCGTCGCGAACTTGACCACCTTGTAGGGCTTGCCGCCCCGAAAGACCGGATTGTACGACGCCTGGATCCAGATTTCGCTGCCGTCCTTGCGCAGACGCTTGTAGGTGCCGGAATCATATTCTCCACGCCCAAGCCGCATCCAGAACTGCCGGTAGTCGTCGCTGGCCGTATGCGCGGCGTCGCAGAACATCCGGTGATGCTGACCGACGATCTCTGCCAGATCGTAGCCGAGCGCCGTGCAGAAGTTTTCGTTGGCAGTCAGAACATTGCCGGCGAGATCGAACTGTATCACGGCCTGCGAACGCGACAGGGCGTCGATGATATGGCCCGAATCCGTAAACCTTGCGAAAGAAATCATGACCTGTCCCCATATGTGACGGCCACGGCCTTTGGTGATTGCCGCGTGGCGATCGTCGGTTGCGGGAGTGGTGGCATTATCGCAGCCATGCATTCGCCTCCCTGAACGCAATCCTCGCAGAGAACCCCCGTCGCAAGCAAAGACTGCACAATCAAAGATAGAGTTGCTTCATTAAAAATTGATAAAAATGGAAATGGCTGTTTTTTGGGGCCATATATTACAGTGACTTAATCAAGCGACCATAAGCGCCGGCTGACGTTACGTGAGCAGACGTCGCCGAAGATGACGAGGAACTATCTCATAGGTTGCATTGCCGAAGCATAAAAAAACCGCCACACCAGGGTGTGACGGCCTTCACGATTGTGGAGATGTGCGGCCGGTCAGGCTGCCATATCGTCCATGTCGCGTTCCTTGAACATGCGTGCAAGGTTCAGGAAGCAGATCATGCCGTTCTCATGGGCGATGATGCCTTCCGCATAGACCTTGTCGAAGGAGGTCGTCACTTCAGGAACCGGCTGGATCTGCTCGCTGCGGATGGTGAGGATATCGGAGACACGGTCGACAACGAGGCCGACGACCATATTGTGCACTTCGGCAACGACGATCGCGCTGCGCTCATTGGCTTCCGTGCTCTTCATGCCGAGCTTGTGGGCGAGATCGATGATCGGGATCACCGTGCCGCGCAGGTTCATCACGCCGATGACATCCGGCGGCGAATGCGGGATCGGCGTGGACGGCGCCCAGCCGCGGATTTCGCGGATCGTGGTCGTCTTCACGCAGAATTCCTGATCATGCAGACGGAATGCGATGATTTCGAGCGTATCGCCGGTAAAGCCGGTCGTCTTGATGGAGGTCATCGGGATCTTCCCAGTTGGAGCGACGAATTGACCGATCCTATGCACACCCTGGTTAAAATCTTTCCAACATTCGTCGCGACCACAAAAAAGGCCCCGCGTCGCAGGGCCTTTCTTTCATCTATCGGGCTGGGTGCTCAGGTGCGCAGCACGGCCTCGAACTGCTCCAGCGCCCAATCGACCTGATCGCCGGTGATGACGAGCGGCGGGGCAATGCGGATCGTGTCGCCATGCGTATCCTTGGCAAGAATGCCGCGCTCCTTCAGCGCCTCGCAATATTTGCGCGCACCGCCGGCCGCAGGATCGAGCTCGACCGCCAGCATCAGGCCGCGGCCACGCACCTCCTTGATGATATTGGAGCGGATGCCCTTAAGCCCGGCCTGGAAGCGTTCGCCCATGCGCGCGGAATTGCCGATCATGTCTTCCTCGACAAGCACCTTCAACGCCGCGCGTGCGATGGCGCAGGCGAGTGGGTTGCCGCCGAAGGTCGAGCCGTGCTGCCCGGGCTTGAGCACACCCAGCACCTCGCTGTTCGAAAGCACGGCCGAGACCGGATAGAAGCCGCCGGACAGCGCCTTGCCGACCAGCGTGACATCCGCCTCGATGCCTTCATGCTCTTCCGCCAGGAGCTTGCCGGTGCGGCCGAGCCCCGTCTGGATCTCATCCAGGATGAGTGTGATGCCATGCTCAGTGCAAAGCTCACGGACCGACGTGAAATAGCCGGCCGGCGGGATCAGCACACCCGCCTCGCCCTGGATGGGCTCGATGAGGAAGGCCACCGTGTTTTCGGTGATCGCGTTGCGGAAGGCATCGATATCGCCGAAGGGCACATGGCGGAAGCCCGGCGCGAAGGGACCGAAGCCGACGCGCGCATCCGGATCCGTCGAGAAGCCGACAATGCCCATGGTGCGGCCGTGGAAGTTGTTGGCGCAGACGATGATCTCGGCCTGGCCCTCCGGCACGCCCTTCACCTCATAGCCCCATTTGCGCACCGCCTTGACGGCGGTCTCGACCGCTTCCGCACCGGAATTCATCGGCAGCACCTTGTGCGAACCGGTAAGCGCGGCGATCTCTTCGTAGAAATGCGCAAGCTGGTCGTTGCGGAAGGCGCGGGAGGTCAGGGTGAGCTTCTGCGCCTGCTCCACCATCGCCGCCAGGATCTTCGGGTGGCAATGCCCCTGGTTGACCGCCGAATAGGCCGAGAGGCAATCCAGATACCGGTTGCCGTCGACATCCCAGACATGCACGCCCTCGCCCCGCGACAGCACCACGTCGAGCGGCTTGTAGTTATGGGCGCCGAGGCGATGCTCGGTTTCGATCAGGCTGGCGGTCGACGGTGACATTGTATCCCTCCGGTTTCAGGCGCTGCGGGTCGGCCGGTCGAGAATCCGGCGGCCGAAAAGACTTGCGGTCAGTTCGACGAGAATGCGGGCGCTCTTGCCGCGGTCGTCGAGAAAGGGGTTGAGCTCGACGAGATCGAGCGAGGAGACGAGCCCGCTGTCGCAAAGCATCTCCATGATCAGATGGGCCTCGCGGAAGGTCGCGCCACCGGGCACCGTCGTGCCGACGCCGGGCGCGAGATCGGGATCGAGAAAATCGACGTCGAGGCTGACATGCAGAAGGCCGTTTGCCGCGCGGATGCGGGCGATGATGTCGTGCATGATATGCGCCATGCCGATTTCGTCGACCGCCCGCATGTCGAAGACATTGACACCATGCTCGGAGATTTCCTCGCGCTCGCGCGCATCGACGGAGCGGATACCGACCTGGAAGACATTCTTCGGATCGACCAGGGGGCGTCCCGCCTCGAGGATGGGCGCAAACTCCGCCTCGCCGCAGAAGAAGGCGACCGGCATGCCGTGCATGTTGCCGGAGGGCGAGCTCGCCGGCGAATTGAAGTCGGCATGGGCATCCAGCCAGAGCACGAAAAGCGGACGGCCGAGATCGGCGGCGTGACGGGCCATGCCGGAGACGGACCCCATGGACAGCGCATGGTCGCCGCCGAGGATCAGCGGAAACCGGCCGCTATGCGCGGCATCGTAGACGGCGGTATCGAGCGCACGCGCGAAGGCGGCGACGACCTGCAGGTTGTTGGCCTTCGGATGGTTCGCGAGGTCGCGCGCCGGAACGGGCCGCAGGTCGCCCTCGTCGGTGACCGTATGTCCGAGGTCGCGCAGGGTCGAATCGACGCCCGCGATGCGCAGGGCGGTCGGGCCCATGGACGCGCCGCGCCGGCCGGAACCCTCTTCAAGAGGCGCGCCGATCAGCGCGATATGCGTGTTGTTGTCAGCCATGATTTCCCCGCGAATGCGTGAAGCCGGTTTGCCCCGGTTTTGGGTGATTATTACCGGTCACGCTGTTGGCAAAAAGGGGGAAAACTGACAAATAGAACCGCTAGATCAGCATTTTGCCAAGCATGGATCGACATAATGATAAGTCTCGATGATCTCGATCACGCCCTGATCAGCGCCTTGCGCCACAATGCGCGCACACCGGTCTCCTCGCTCGCCGCGATGACCGGCGCTTCGCGGGCAACGGTTGCCGCACGGATCGAACGGCTCGTCTCCTCCGGCACGATCGCCGCCTTTACCATCAAGACCGGTGCGGAGCTGACGGGCAGCGGCGTGCGCGCCATCGTGATGATCGAGGTCCACGGCAAGATGGCCGACCGCGTTGCCGCGCAGCTGCGCGGCCTGCCGCAGGTCCGCGCGCTTCACTCGACCAATGGCCGCTGGGATTTCATCGCCGAACTCGAAGATCGCGATCTCGGCACTTTCGACGAGACGCTGCACCGCATCCGTCTGATCGACGGCATCAACGGCACCGAAACCAACATTCTCCTCAAGACGACGAAGAATGCCTTCGCCTGAGCGGCGGGCTCAGTATTCCTTTTCGTAGAAGATACCGGCGCCCGCACTGCCGCCGCTGCCGGCTTCCCCGCGCAGCTTGACGCCCCGGCCGACATCCAGATTGATGACGGCCTTGGCGCCGTTCGTCTCCGGATCCTGCTTCAGCTCGATATAGGTGCGATCGTTGAGATACTTGCCGGCCGAAACCGCCGCGCGGCCCTCCGCATCCGTCGTGATATCGAGATCGTCGACGCCGAGCTTGCTGCGCAGGCTGTCGAGCAGGCCGGTCGAACTGCCGCCGGCCAGCTGGCTTGCGGCAGCGGCAAGCTGCGCGATCTGCACCGCCGAGAGGTTGGACATGGAGCGGTTGAAGATGAGCTGCGCCAGGATCTCATCCTGCGGCAGCGCAGGCGAGGAGGCGAAGGTCACCGTCGGGTTGCTGGCGACGCCGGCCACGGTCACGGTGATTTCCGTCGTACCGGCCGTGCTTCCCGCGACAAGGTTGACGGTCGGCACCAGGCCTCCTGTAAAGCCGATATGCGCGCTGGAAAAATCGAGCCGGCGCGCCAGGATTTCCATGCGGCCGCGCTCAAGCTCGAAACCGCCCGACACGACAGGCGCCGACGAGGTTCCCGTCACGGTAAGGCTGCCGCCCAGTTCCGCATTGATGCCGCGGCCGCGCACGAAAAGCTGGCCCGGCGCCTCGATGGTCAGGTTGAGGCCGATGCCGCGTGAAGCGCCGCTCGCCCCCTGGTCACGTTGCACGTCGGCGTTCATGCGCTTCACGTCCGCCGGGGCATTGCGATGCTTGATATCGATCTCCGACAGCGAAGCCGGCAGTTTCTGCGGAATGGTGATGTTCGCCTTGTTGATGCGCACCCGGCCGGCCAGCACGATATCGGCCACAGGGCCCTTGAGGGTAAGGTCACCGGTCACATTGGCGGTGACCAGCGTGCCGTCGACATAGGTGACATCGCCCAGCTTGATCGCCACATCGACCGGGAAGCCGCTCGCCGGATCGATGCCGATGCGGCCGGTAGCCGAAAGCTGCCCGCCGCTCGCCAGCCTGCCGGACAGCGTCTCGATGACGGCCTGCCGACCGTCCATGGTGATGCGCACCGTCAGATCGTCTACGGCGAGATTGCGCCGGACATCGACCAGACGCGCACCGCCGGCCGTTATGCTGCCGGTCACCGAAGGTGCTGCCGCCGTGCCGCCGATCGAGACATCGGCATTGGCATTGCCGGTCAACAGGAAGCCCTGCGACGAAAGCTGGCCCTGCAACAATCCGAACGGCACCGTGCCATTAAACTTCAGGCCAAGCGGCGTCGCGCCGCCGATCCCGACCGTTCCACCGCCACGGAAGGAGAGCCCACCGGCGCCCGAAAGCACCGTGTCGAGCCGGACCTGATTGTTGGCGAATTCGCCCTTGGCGTTGATATCGACGGCCCCGATGCCCGCGCCACGGGTCTGGCTGATGACGGCGCCCTTCCAGTCGAGCGCGTAGTTGACGACAGGCGCGGCCGCCCTACCCTTGACCGTAACAGTGCCGCCGATCGCGCCCTCCGCACCGAGCCCTGGAGAGAAATTGTTGATGAGCGCCGCCGGTACGGCGTTGAGACCCAGCGACAGGCCCAGCGTCTCGCCGGCCCGACCCGATACCGCGACGGACCCCGTTCCGGCCTGGATGGTGAGCTTGTCGAGAACCGCAACGCCGTTATCGACAGCAATCGTGGATGGCCTCGCAAGTTTCAGGGCGATGCCGCGCGGCGCGCCTTCGAACGTCTGCAAGGCGACATCCATTCCGCCGTCGCGTTGGACGACCTGCCCCTTCGCGACCAGCGGCGCATTGTCGAGACGACCGCCGAGATCGAACCGGGTCGCCTGCCCTTCCCGCGAGAAATCAAGGCTGAGGGCATCGACGCGGTTCCCGCCCGAAACGATGCGCTCCGCGCGAACCGTGCCGTTGATCGCAAGTGTGGCGAGATCGGTAATGGTGAGGTCGACGGTCGGCTTGGCAATGCTGATCGCATCGCGGCTTATGCCGGAACCGCTCGCCTGAACGATTGCCGACGTCCTGCCGTTGGTCGTCGCGATCTCCACCTGACCGGAAAGATCGCCGGCCGCCTTTTGGCCAGCCATGGCCGCAAGCAGGCCGAGATCGGGAAAGTTGAAGCGGACCGTGCCGTCGGGCATGAAATCCGGCGTCAGCGCTAGCGAACCTTTCAGCGTGTTCGCGCCGATCTCCGCTTCCAGCACCGGCACCGAGATGCGCCCGCCTTCCGAGGTGATGCTGGAACGCACGTTGATCGCCTGTCCATCGAGCGCGCCCGTCGCCGTCAGTTCCCCGGAGGGCCTGTCCGCAACGGCCTTCCCGTTGAGCGTAACGACGAGATCGCTCAGCGTGCGCCCCGAAAGCGTCGCGCCACTGGATGTGACCTTGGCCGCAACGTCGAGCCCATCGACCGGCCCCTTGGCCGAGACGTCGAAAGCCGCCTCGCCGGAGGCATCGCCCAGCAGCTTGCCCAGGTTCAAGACCTTGCCTGCAAGCGTCGCATCGAGATTGCCCTCGGCGAGCGCGACATCGCCGGCCGCCTCGGCCGTCCCGGACTTGAGCTGCAGACCGGTGACCTGCAGCGCACCGTTACCGGCCAGCTGAACACGCCCTTCCATCGCAATCGTCGTATCGAACTTGCCGGACAGGGCCGGCGGCAGGACAGCGGGCAGCGCGAAAAGACGGAAATTGACGTCGGCCTCGCGGCTTTCGAGCCCGTAGCGCCCCGAAAGCGTCCCGCCGATGCTGGCGCTTTCCAGTGTCGCGGGGTCGAAGGCGATCTCGGTCGGCGATACGTTGAGCGTTGCGACGACCTTGGCCGGCCCCTTCACCATACGGTCGATATCCGCATTGGCGAAAGCCATGTCGCCGGTCTCGACCGTCACATCGACCTGGCCGGACTGGCTGGACACGTTGAACGCATCGCTGTGGGCGGAAAGGCGGATGTTCTCGATCCGGCCTGCCGGCAGCGCCGCGGATACCACGGCGACATCTGCCCGCAAGGCTGCGGCGCTCGCCTCGCCGGTCAGCGAAATGTCGGCGCCGTCGATCAGAATGCGGGCATCGCCATCGGCGAGCGGCCAGCGGAAGTCGATCGGTCCATCGCGACCATCGAGCTTCACATTAAGATCGTTGGGCCCCGTCGCGCTCACGGCGCCGGAGGCGGCAAGCGCCATCGCACCCGTCGCGATGTTGCCCTTCTCGATGCGCACCATGTCGGAACCGTCGAAGGCGGCGACGAGGTCGATATTCGTCTCGCCGGCGAAAAGCGGCCGCAACTGCGGCGGCATCAACGCATCAAACGTGCCGCCGCCCTTGACCGACAGGGTATGAAGCCCATTGGCCGAAAGATCGTGGCGGCCATCGACACGCAGCATCTCCGTACCATCGAGCGCGGCGGACAGGCGGCCTTTCCACTGCGACAACGGCCCGTCACCCGTCAGGCGGATCGAGACGGCGGGGTCGTTCGGCAGTTTGAGCAGATTGGCGAGCAGGCCGCCCCTCGGTTCGGCGACATCGGCCTCCAGACGCAGCACGTTTTCGGCCGGATTGAAGACGATATCCGCGGCCACCCGCGCGTCAGGGCGCTCAAGTTCGTTGGCGGAGAGGTTGATGGCCACGCTCTCGGCCGTCGCATCGCCTCGGCCGGAAATGACGATCCGCTGATCGCGACCAGCGACGGCGGACGAGACGAACAGTTCCGGGATCGCCAGCGAATCGACATGGACCTCGACGGGCAGTTTGAACGGCGTGTTGGAGGGTTCTGCATCCGCCTTGGATTCCGGCAGACGGAGCAGCGAGATCGAGGACGCCGAGACACGAGATGCATCGAAACTGAAGAACAAGAGTTCCAGCGGCGACCAGTCGACGGCAAGGTCGCGGATTTCCGCATAGGTGCCCTTGTCGTCGCCAAGGGTAACGGAACCTGCGCGCAGCCGGCCCGTCAGGAGCCCGGACGGCTCGCTGATGGAAATGACCTGCCCGCTTGCGGCGGCAAGCTTCTCCACATAGGAAACGGCCATGCGGGCGCCCGCATCCGTGAAGCCGACGAAGCCGAGAACCGCGACCAGAATGACAAGCAGCACCGCAAGGCCGTAGCCGGCATAGCGGAGAATGGCGCGGAGAATTCGAGACAACCTCGTCATGCTTCATCCATTTCACGTGCGCGGGAGCACAGAATCGCTCCCTACCGTCTAGAATCTCAATCGCACGCGGGATCAAGAGCCTAGCGGAAAATTGCGGCGCCAGTCAGAACGACTGGCCGATGCCGGCGTAGACCCCGAAGGACGTTCCGCCCTCATATTTCTTGAGCGGCACCGCGACATCGAGCCGGAGCGGCCCGAACGGCGTCGCGTAGCGCAGGCCGATACCGGCACCGGCGCGGATATCCTTGAAATCGGGCACCTCGTCCGTCGAGACGGTGCCGACATCGATGAACGGCACGACGCCGATGGTTTCGGTGACACCGATGCGCACCTCCGCCGAGCCCGCCACATAGGAGCGCCCGCCGAGCAGCTTGTTGTCTGCATTGCGCGGCGAAATCTCCTGATAGCCATAGCCGCGCACCGTGCCGCCGCCGCCCAGGAAGAAGCGGCGCGTCGCCGGGATATCCGCAAGCTCGTCGCCGCCGATGATCGTGCCGGCGGAAAGCTTGCCGGCGAGCACGAAGCGCTCCTCCGCGCCCAGCGCCTGGTAGCCGGTGATGGCGCCTTCGAAACTGGAGAAGAACGTGCTGTTATAGGTCTCGTAGCTCGGCTTCGCATTGATCAGGAAGCGATAGCCTTCCGTCGGGTTCAGCTTGTCGTTGCGGGTATCGCGCACATACTCGATCGGCAGGCTCACCGTCAGATATTTGTTCTTGCCGAACACGTCCTCGATATTGCTCCACGCCACCTCGCCGCCGGCGCTCACCGTATCGCGGTCGGAAAGCTCGACGCTCACCCCTGCCGCCGCCGTCGTGGTGAAGGCCTTGTAGGCGTCGGGATCGACGATCGACGCCTTGAGGCTGGCGTTGAAGGTCGTTGCCGGGCCGAAGGCGCCGGGCTTGGAGAAGAGGATGGCCGTCGAGTAGTCCAAGTCACCGATGTCGGACTCGCCGAGGCGGTTGACCGAACCCTCGATACGCAGCGATTCCGCCTGGCCGAACAGGTTGCGATGCCCCCAGTACCCCTGCAGGCCGAAACCGTCCGTATTGGAATACTGCGCGCCGACGCCGAAATAGCGGTGCTTGCCCTCGGAGACCTCGATGGTCATCGGCAGCGAACCGTCCGGCGCAAGCTGGCTGGCCTCGCGGATCGTCACGCTGGAGAAAACACCGAGCGTGCGCAGCCGCTCCGCAGCCTTGTTGAGCGCCTCGGGCGAATAGGGCTGGCCGGCATTGATGCGCGAATAGCGCTGCACGAAGCCCGCATCGACCGTCTTCGTGCCCGTTACGCCGACCTCGCCGACCGGTGCGACCGGACCACCCTCCGCCGCGATGACAACATCCACGGCGCGCGTCTTGTGATCAGCCGTCGCATTTCGCTCGACAAGCTTGGCCAGCGGCCGGCCCTCGGCTTTGAGATCGACGACGACCTTCTCGCCGGCCTTCAGAATGATGGTGGAATCCGCACGCGCACCGGCCACGAGGCCATAGTCCGCCGGATTGAACCTGTCGGCATCGCCGGAAAAGGCGACATCGCCGAATGTGAAGACGGGCCCCGGATCGACACGGATCGTCACCGGAATGGCGGCGCGGTCGTTGAACTCAGGGTTGGGCGGCAGCGAATCGAGATCCTGCCCGTTGATGGTGACATTCACCACGCCGCCATAGCGGGCGTTCTCGTAGAGGGCGGCGAGGATGCGGTCACGGTCGTCGCGCGCCTTGATGACGAGGCCGAGGTCGCCGGATACCGGCTGGCCCTCGTCCTGCTTGAGCCGCGTCGTGTTCTCGATGGCTTCCTTGAGATCGCTGTCATCCGTGCCCGGATCGAGTGTCAGCGCATAATTGACGGGATCGATGACGGCCGCAGTCTCTTCGTCACTTTCGAAGAACTTCATCCCGAAAAGCTTGAACGCCATGGCAGGACGGACGGACACGGGCGCACAGGCCAGCGCCGCAGCGACCGCGAGCGCGGTGCCAGCCTTCAGAAACGCAAAACTCTTTTCCGGCCGGTTCACTTTATCCCGCATCCGCAGCTATCCGTCGCCTTTTCCTCGAAGTGCGGCATGCGCATCAGCTTCCGACACAGACCAGGCGCGCTCCGATTCATTCGGAGCATTTAGGCAAGAAAAGACCCTAACGCGTTAGGTTTTCCGTAATGTTAACGCCGGTTCTACACGCAGGCGACGCGGATTTGAAGCGCAGAACGTGATTTTGTGCCTTTTCCGGACAAGCAAAAGCCCCGGGGATGCCCGGGGCTTCGCAAAAGTTGCATCTGTCTGATATCAGTAACCGGACGGGCAACGGTCGATGTAACGGCGACCGTAACGGTCACGGTAGTAGCACTGACCGGGCTGCTCGGACACGCTGCCGATGACAGCGCCGGAAACGCCACCGATGGCCGCGCCAACGGCAGCACCGCGGACGTTACCCGTGACGGCGCCACCGATGATCGCGCCGGAGACGGCGCCGATACCCGCACCCTTTTCCGTCTGCGTGCAGCTGGCGACAGCAAGGCCGACCAGGACGAGCGCAATGACTTTCTTCATGAAGGTGTTCTCCAAAGTTGAGTTGCGTCCCGGTTTTCCAGGTCCGAACTATCCCCTTCTGTTGAGCCAACATACGCGCCCGCCTCACGACGGGCATGTCTGTTCAGAGACGAAAATATACCGCGAAACGGGGAAGTCTATGGTGGCGAACTATTTTTTTAGACTCCGAATAAATATGGCTGCGATTCCGTTTATTACGCCCTCGTTCGGCGACCTCCGCATTGCGATGAAAAAGCTGAAACTGGTTCGATGAAACGAAGGGTTCAGCCCGTTCCTTTTTTCGTGCAGACTTGACATGCATCAACAGGAAGTGGCCTTTGGGGACCTAACATACATTGGAATGGTTCAAAGGTGGCGCCGATTTGCCGCAGCGGAATGCGTTGCAGCGCAACGGCGCCTGGTATAGCCGGATGAACGACCGTCAATGACGATAATGCCCGGGACGATGCCGGGCTGGAGACTCTGGATGGACTTCGAGACTTTCTTCAAGAACGAGCTGGACAGCCTGCATCAGGAAGGCCGCTACCGCGTCTTCGCCGACCTCGAGCGCCAGAAGGGCAGCTTCCCCAAGGCGACCCGCTATACGGCCGAAGGCCCGACGGATGTCACGGTCTGGTGCTCCAACGATTATCTCGGCATGGGCCAGCACCCGAAAGTGACCGAGGCGATGAAACTCGCCATCGACCAGTGTGGCGCCGGCGCCGGCGGCACCCGCAACATCTCCGGCACCAACCACTACCACGTGCTGCTCGAACAGGAACTCGCCGACCTGCATGGCAAGGAAGCGGCCCTGCTCTTCACCTCGGGTTACGTGTCCAACTGGGCGACCCTCGGCACGCTCTGTTCCAAGATCCCCGGCCTCATCTGTTTTTCCGATGCCGGGAACCACGCGTCGATGATCGAGGGCATTCGCCACTCCAAGTGCGAACGCGTGATCTGGAAGCACAATGACCTGAAGGACCTCGAAGCCAAGCTTGCGGCGGCCGACCCGAAGGCGCCGAAGCTGATCGCCTTCGAATCCGTCTACTCGATGGATGGCGACATCGCGCCCATCAAGGAAATCTGCGACCTCGCCGACAAGTACGGCGCGATGACCTATCTCGACGAAGTGCATGCCGTCGGCATGTACGGCCCGCGCGGCGGCGGCATTGCCGAACGCGACGGCCTGATGGATCGCCTCACCGTCATCGAGGGCACGCTTGCCAAGGCCTTCGGCGTGATGGGCGGCTATATCGCCGCCTCCACCGCACTGTGCGATTTCGTACGCTCCTTCGCGTCCGGCTTCATCTTCACCACGTCGCTGCCGCCGTCGCTCGCCGCCGGTGCGCTCGCCTCGATCCGCCACCTCAAGGAAAGCCAGATCGAACGTTTCGGCCATCAGGACCGCGTTCGCAAGCTGCGCGCCGCGCTCGATCGCACCGGCATTCCGCACATGCCCAATCCGAGCCATATCGTGCCCGTGATGGTCGGCGATGCATCGAAGTGCAAATGGATTTCGGACCTGCTGCTCGACAATTTCGGCATCTATGTCCAGCCGATCAACTACCCGACCGTGCCGCGCAAGACCGAGCGCCTGCGCATCACGCCGACGCCGCTGCACACGGATGCCGATATCGAGCATCTCGTCGGCGCGCTGCATTCGCTGTGGTCGCGTTGCGCGCTGGCCCGCGCCGTCGCCTGATACGGACGACGCAGGTTTATCGGATGAGCCCGGCAGCCACCTGCCGGGCTTCTTCGTCTGCGGCGAAGACATCGTCCATGGACGATGCTGGCGGAAGATGCGCCAGCTTGTCCATCACCTGCTCGGCGATGTCGGCCATCGACAGGAAGCCGATGCGCCCGCCGACGAAGGCGTGGAACGCCACCTCCTCCGCCGCATTCATGATCGCGCCCTGAAGCCCGCCGCGCGTGAGCGCCGTGCGCGCCAGCCGGAGCGCCGGAAACCGCGTCTCGTCAGGCGCTTCGAAATCGAGGCGGGACAGCCTGGCGAAATCCAGCCGCTCGACATCGAGCGGCGAGCGCTGCGGATAGGTCAGCGCATAGCCGATCGCCGTACGCATGTCGGGCGCACCGAGCTGCGCCAGCACCGAGCCGTCGACATAACCCACCATCGAATGAATGATCGATTGCGGATGCACCACCACCTCGATCTGGTCCGGACGCACATCGAAGAGATGTTTCGCCTCGATCATCTCCAGCGCCTTGTTGAACATGGACGCGCTGCCGATGGAAATCTTCAGGCCCATGGACCAGTTAGGATGCGCGCGTGCGATATCCGCGGTCACACCCGCCATCTGCTCGCGGCTCCAGGTGCGGAACGGGCCGCCCGAGGCCGTCAGCACGATGCGCTCCACCGCATGGCGCTGGTCGTCCTCCAGCGCCTGGAAGATCGCGCTGTGTTCGCTGTCGACGGGGATGAGCCGCCCGCCGCCTTCCGCGACCGCACCAACGAAGAGATCGCCCGCCGAAACAAGGCACTCCTTGTTGGCAAGCGCGATATCGGCGCCGCGCTTTGCCGCAGCAAGCGTCGGTGCGAGGCCCGCCGTGCCGACGATTGCTGCCATCACCCAGTCCGCATCGCCCGACGCCGCCTCCAGAAGCGCCGAGCGCCCGGCCGCCACCGCGATCCCGGTGCCGGCAAGCGCATCCTTGAGCGCGCCGTAGCGGTTCTCGTCGGCCGTCACGGCCAGTCGCGCCCCGCACTCCTTGGCCTGCGTGGCAAGCAGGTCGACATTGCCGTTGCCGGTGACGGCCAGAACGTCGAAACGGTCGCGGCCGCCGAGCTGCCGCAGCACGTCCAGCGTGTTGGTGCCAATCGAGCCGGTAGAGCCGAGAATGGTGATGCGTCGCTTTTGCCGCGCGTCGAGAGCCATGAGGGGGGTCCGCAGTTTTCTTCTTGTCAGAAGAGGCTCTACAGGCGAAAGACGCCTGCAACAAGTCATGGAAATGCTGTAAAGCAAAGGCTTGGGCGGACTTATGACACCCGCCGCTTGACCTTTTCGCCCGGACAGCCATAACGTCCCCGCAAACGGTCTGCCGCCCTGGACGCGATTGGAGAAACCTGTGCACCGACGCCTGAGAGTATGGACCCTCGCTTGCCTTGCCATTCTGGCGGCAGCTCCGGCCTGTGCCGACGAGCCGGTCCCCGGTGGTCTCGGTGGAACGTGGCTCGCCGAGGACATCGCCGGCAACGGCGTGATCGACAATCTCCAGACGACGCTGGAGATCAAGCCGGATGGATCCTACGGCGGCAATGGCGGCTGTAACACCTATCGCGGCAAGCTGAAGGTGCAAAACGGCAACATCGCCTTCGCGCCGGCCGCAGCCACCCGCAAGATGTGCGCGCCCGCCATCATGGATCAGGAGCAGAAGTTCTTCGACGCGCTCGGCACCGTGACCTCGTGGAAGCTCGAAAACGGCATCCTGCACCTCACGGCCAAGGAAGGTGCGCCGGCGATTCGCCTCGCTGCCATGAAGAACAACACCGACGTCGTCATCCGCCTGCCCGGCCCCGAGCAGAGCGTGGCGCGCGAGACCATCAGCTACCAGTGTGACGACGACCTGCGGATCGTCGTGGAATATATCAATGTCGGCGACAATTCGCTGGCCGTGATCCGCCGCGGCGAGGAAACGTTCATCGCATCCAACGTGATGGCGGCGTCGGGTGCGAAATATGCAGGCGGCCAGTTCGAATGGTGGACGAAGGGCGACGAAGCGACGCTCTACGACCTGACGAAGGGCGAAAACGCCCCCGGCGTCATCTGCCGCAAGACCGGCTGACGACACGGAAAGGAAGAGCGCCATGCCCACGTTCCAGGTCGGACAGAAAGTCGTCTGCATCAACGACCGCTTCAAGAACGTCTCGATCGATCAGGGCATCCGCAAGGGGCAGGTCTATACGGTGCGCTGGGCCGGCCACTACAGGCACTATGTCGATGGCGACTTCTACGGCATCAAGCTGATGGAACTCTACCGCGGCAAGGATGATGGCCCGGAGGGCTACGGCGCCGTCGACATGCCCTTTCGCGCCAGCCGGTTCCGTCCGCTGGTCTCCGACCGCATCCGCAACATGCTGGGCATCAAGGCCCCGCAGCCGAAGACGATCGTCGCCAAACCCTCCATCGTGCCCGCCATACGCCCCAAGCCACGCGTCGTCACGCCGGAGCGTGAAAAGGAAGACGTCTGATCTTTCGGGAAATGGTGATCCCGCCGCGATTCGAACGCGGGACCCCCAGATTAGGAGTCTGGTGCTCTATCCTGCTGAGCTACGGGACCACTGACTGCACCCATACAAAAGCCTTGGCGTGAAGCCAAGCGATTTTCGGTGGATCGAGGACGCATCCCTTCGTCAGGCGGCGAGACGGCTTTCCGCGAGCTTGACCCAGTAGGTCACGCCATGGGGGATGGCGTCGTCGTTGAAGTCGTAGGCGGGATGGTGCAATCCGGCCGTATCGCCGTTGCCGACGAAGATGAAGGCCCCGGGGCGGGACAGCAGCATGTAGGAGAAATCCTCGCCGCCCATCATCGGGGCGATCGCGGGTTCGACCGACGCGTCGCCGGCGATCTCGCGCGCCACGGCCACCGCATAGCCGGCCTCCTCCGCATGATTGACCGTAACCGGATAGTTACGGTGGTAATTCACGACGATCTCGGCGCCGTGGGCAGCCGCAAGGCCGGCGCAGATCTGCCGGATACGGGCTTCGGCCCCCTCGCGCATATCGGGGCTCAGCGTACGAACGGTGCCGGCGAGCTGCGCGGTTTCAGGGATCACGTTGTGGGCAAAGCCCGCATTGAACTTCGTCACGGACACGACGAGCGAATCGACGGGGTCGGCGACGCGCGACACGATGGTCTGCAGCGCCGTCACGACCTGCGCGCCGATGACGATGGGATCGACGGTCTTGTGCGGCAGCGCCGCATGGCCGCCGCGTCCCTTCACGGCGATGGTGAACTCGTCGGTCGCCGCCATGATGGGGCCCGGGCGCGTCCCGAAGGCGCCGACCGGCATGCCGGGCAGGTTGTGCATGCCGTAGACCTCGGCGATGCCGAAGCGCTCCATCATGCCGTCCTTGACCATTTCGTTGCCGCCGCCGCCGCCCTCTTCCGCCGGCTGGAAGATCACCGCGACGCTGCCGGTGAAGTTCCGCGTTTCGGCGAGATACTTGGCCGCTCCGAGCAGCATGGCGGTGTGGCCGTCATGGCCGCAGGCATGCATCTTGCCCCTGACGGTCGAGGCCCAGGGCTTGCCGGTCGCTTCCTCGATGGGCAGCGCGTCCATATCGGCGCGAAGGCCGATGGTGCGCCCCGCGCCGGCAGGCGCGCCCTTGCCGCGGATGATGCCGACGACGCCCGTCCGGCCGATGCCGGTCACGACCTCGTCGACCCCGAATTCGCGCAGTTTTTCCGCCACGAAGGCCGCCGTCTTCTCCACCGCGAAGAGCAGTTCCGGTTCCCGGTGCAGGTGCCGGCGCCATCCGGCGATTTCATCCTGCAGTTCTGCGGCGCGGTTCAGAATCGGCATGCAACACGTCCTGTCATTTCGGCCTGAAATTCGGCGATCGGCTCTCGATGGCTTTGCCATCACGGTGCCATATAGGTTAAATAGGGCGACGGTTCGAGACAACTCCCGATTTCGAGGACAGATCTTTGCAGATGAACGGACGTACGACGCGCATGGGCGCGCGCCTTCTGGGCTCCGCCCTGTTGCTTGCAGCCACCTTCTCCGCAACGGCGACCATGGCCGGCCCGCGCATGCTGGTGGATGTCAACACGCTCCAAGTCATCGAACACGAGGATGCCTTCCAGCGCTGGTATCCAGCCTCGCTCACCAAGCTGATGACCGCCTATACCGTTTTCCGCGCCGTCAAGGCCGGCGAGATCACGCTGGACAGCCCGGTCACGATGAGCAAGCACGCCGCCGCCGAACCGCCGAGCAAGATGTATTTCAAGCCGGGCCAACGGATGACGCTGGACAGTGCGCTGAAGATCATCCTCGTCAAGTCCGCCAATGACGTGTCCGTCGCCATCGCCGAATCGATTTCCGGGTCCGAACCGGCCTTCGTCGAGCGCATGAACGCCGAGGCCAAACGCATCGGCATGAGTTCCTCGCGCTTCATCAATCCGAACGGCCTGCCCGGCAAGGGCCAGTACACGACCGCCCGTGACCTCGCGGTTCTTGCCGTCACACTGAAGCGGGAATTCCCGCAATACGCCTCCTACTTCGCGCTGGAAGGCTTCACGACGGGCAAGAAGCAATATCCCAATTTCAACATGCTGATCGGCCGCTTCGATGGCGCGGATGGCATGAAGACCGGCTTCATCTGCGCCTCGGGCTTCAACCAGGTCTCGTCCGCCACGCGCAATGGCCGCAGCGTCGTTTCCGTCGTGCTCGGCTCGGACAGCCTTGGCGCGCGCGCCGACATTTCCGCCGGCATGCTGCAGAAAGGCCTGACGGGGCGCCCCGGCAATGTTCCCACGCTCGGCCAGCTGAGGCCTTACGGCGAGACGCGCGACATCGTCGCCGACATCTCGCAGGAAATCTGCTCCAAGCATGCCGCCAAGGTCCGCAGCGAAGGCCGCGATGAGGCCGGACGCCAGAAACTGGCTTCGCCCTACATTCACGAGCTGGACCGGCCCCTGCGGTTCGTTTTCGCCGGCCTCTTGGGCGGCGGCGATACGGCCAAGCCAGACGGTGTCGAGACGGTCGCGTCCAATGGCGTGGGCGATATCGCCAATGTCCCCGTTCCCATCCCGCGCCCCACTTTCTGATTGGCTATAATTTCTGAACTGGAGCGACCATGACCATCGCTGAACGGCGTGTGCCGGTTTCCGTGCTGACCGGCTTCCTGGGCGCCGGCAAGACGACCCTGCTCAACCGCCTGCTGAAGGATCCCGCGCTCACCGATACGGCCGTCATCATCAACGAATTCGGCGAGGTCGGCATCGATCACCTGCTGGTCGAGCAATCGGGCGACGGCGTCATCGAGCTTTCGGACGGATGCCTGTGCTGCACCATCCGCGGCGAGCTGGTCGATACGCTGGCCGATCTGATGGATCGCATGCAGACGGGCAAGATCCAGCCGCTGAAACGTGTCGTGATCGAGACGACGGGCCTCGCCGATCCCGCACCGGTGCTGCAGGCCGTGATGGGCAATCCTGTCCTCTCGCAGTCCTTCAGCCTCGATGGCGTGATCACCGTCGTCGATGCCGTCAACGGCCTTTCGACACTTGCCAACCATCCGGAAGCCGTCAAGCAGGTGGCCGTGGCCGACCGCGTGCTGATCAGCAAGGCCTCGCTTGCCGACACGGCGACGCTCGACGCCGTGCGCCGGGAAATCGCCGCGCTCAATCCGCGCGCCGCCGTATCCGACGTCGATGCTCCCGGCCTGGCAAGCCCCGACCTGCTGGCCAATGGCCTTTACGACCCCGGCAGCAAGATCCCGGACGTCCGCCGCTGGCTGCATGACGAGGCGCACGACGACCACCATCATGCGCATGCGCATGACCATCACCACCATGAGCATTGCGACCACGGTTGCGATCACGGGCACCACCACGGCCACGACCACCGGCACGCCCATGACGTCACCCGCCACGACGCGACGATCCGCTCGTTCAGCATCGTGCACGACCGCCCGATCGATCCGATGGCACTGGAAATGTTCATCGATCTCCTGCGCTCGGCCCATGGCGAAAAGCTGCTGCGCATGAAGGGCATCGTGCTGATGGAAAACAGCCCGGAGCGGCCGCTGGTGCTACATGGCGTGCAGAGCGTGTTCCACCCGCCCGAGCGGCTGCCCGCCTGGCCGGAGGGCGCCGAGCGCCGCACGCGCCTGGTGCTGATCACGAAGGACCTGCCGGAGGCCTTCGTGCGCGACCTCTTCGACGCCTTCACCGGCACGCCGAAGATCGACCGCCCGGACCGCGCCGCCCTTGCCGACAACCCGCTCGCCATTCCCGGCCTGAAGCTTTAGCGGCAGTCTCGGGGACCGAACAGGGCGGCCAAGCTGCCCTGCCGGTGCTCTAGGCTTTCAAGCGCATCATGGCATTCTCGAAAGGCAGCCCTTCGCTGTCGGTTGCCCGGCGTGACAGCTCTTGGAAGCCGAGGCTCCTGTAGAAGCCGTAGGCTTGCCGGTTGGCCGTGTAGACCTCTAGGCTCAGTTCGCCCTTCAGATCGAGCGCATGGCGAACGAGTGCCCGGCCGATGCCAAGCCCCTGCCGGCCCGGCGCCACGAACAAGCCGCCGATGAAGGCATCCAGAAGGCTGATGAAGCCGACAGGCTCGCCGGCATGGCAGGCAATCCAGGTTTCCGCCTGCGGCAGGTAGATCGTTTCGATCGCGACACGCTGCTCGCGCAGGCGGGCCTCGCCGATGAACGCATGCGCGGCCATCGAGGCATCGAACCAGATGGCAGACAGTTTCAGGAGATCCAACGCCTCGTCATAGGCGCGGATATAAAGGTCCACGTTTTTCATGATATGTCCGTAGATTGGAGTGCACAAAACAGCGCCCGCAGGCGCTCGAAGCACCGCGACAAAGCGGTTCAATTCTGGCTTCTGTGCATCAATCTCCTTCTCACGAGACCGTCACCCTATAACCCGGACGGACGGACAATCCAAGCGCGTCGGGGCTTAAGTCTTCTTGCGGATCAGGAAACGGTGGCCGTTCTCGACGCGCTCGCTTGCCTCGAGCGCATGACCGTCCTCGTTGCAGAAGTGCGGAATGTCGATTGTGGCGAGCGGATCCGTCGTCTCGACCCAGAGGGCTGCGCCGCCGCGCATGGTCGACAGCCGCTTGCGGGCCTTCATGACCGGAAGCGGGCATTTCAGGCCGCGCAGGTCATAGACCTCGGCCTCGTCCTGCGCCGCGATGTCGGTCATTTCTGCCAGAACTTCCAGAACGGCTTTTTCTGCGTCTGCTCGACGACCTGCTGGCCCGCTTCGCCGCCGGCGACGGGAAGGGTGGCGACCGCATCCGTCTCTTGCGCGACAGCCGCTGTCCTTGCGGTCTTGCCGGCAGGCGTGGCCGCCTCTCCAGAGCCCTGATCGGCCTGAAGAGCAGCGCTTTCATTGACGACCGGCTGGACCTGCTGGGCTTCGCGCGGCTCGCTGTCCTGGCTGAAGAGCTTCCAGAAGGGCTTCTTTTCCTTCTTCTCGACGGCGGAGGCGATCCCCGGATTGTGTTCCGGCACCGGCAGGGCGCCTGCGCCCCTCGCCTGCTTTTCCGCCTTGGTGGCGGCGACGTCGGCTGCGAAATCGGCGGCCGCCTTGTTCTTGGCTCCCTCGGCCTCGCGCACCGCACGTTCGGCGGCCTCGACCTTGCGCCGCTCGGCCTCTTCAGCCTTGCGCTTTTGTTCGGCGATCTCGCGCTCGGTCATCAGCTTGCCGGCATCGAGAGAATTGCCGGTCGGCGCATAGGCCAGTTCGCGGCCCTTGCGCTGATCGGCCACAATGGCCTTGCGCTGGGCCTCCGACGGCTCGATCCAGACGGTGCCGGCATATTTGCTCATCGCCTTGGAATAGGCGGTCGCATAGGTCTTGTTGTAGCTCGCAAGTGCCGTTTGAAGCGCACCGGGCGTGCTCATCGCAGGGCAGGAACCGGTCGGCGAGAAGGGCTTTTCGGCCTGCTGGTTGAAGACGTACTTGCCTTCGCAGACATTCACTTCGGGCGGACGCTTCGTCACTTCGAAATGGTCGTAGCCGACCTTCAGCATCTTCCAGAATTCGATATTGGGATTGTCGCGATGGCGCGCCATGTTCTCGGCCGTCATGCGGAACGGAAACGCCTGGAGCTGAACGGACTTCTGTCCGCCGTCGAAGGCATCGCGCGCGAAGGCAAAAATCTCCAGCATCTGCTCGTCGGTCATCGAGTAGCAGCCCGACGAAGAGCATGCGCCATGGATCATGAGGTTGGTGCCGCTCGCCTTGTTGGCGCGGTCATAGGTATTGGGGAAGCCGGTGTTGATCGCCAGGAAATAGCTCGAATTCGGATTCATGTTCGCGCGTGAGAGCGGGTAGAATCCTTCCGGCGCCTGGCGGTCGCCTTCCTTCATCTTCGGGCCGAGCTTGCCGGACCAGGCGCAGATCTTGTAGTTGCGCACCAGCTGGAAACGATTGGTGCGGTCGGCCTTCCAAAGTTCGAGCCGGCCCTCTTCCTTGAAGATGCGCAGCATGATGGGCGAGGAACGGTCGATCTTCATCGACGCGAGCTTGCTCACGATGGACGGCGACAGCTGGTAGCTGGTCTTGGAGGAGACCTTGGAGATGTCCACATCGACCTTGTCGAAGGAATCGAGGGTCTCGTTGGTGCATCCCGCGGCAGCCACGGCGAGAAGCGAAACAGCGGCAAGAACAGACAGGCGCATGCAGGGGTCCGTGAGCTATCGTCAGATCGCGAGCCGTCGTACCGGCAGGGCGGAACAGGCTGTCGTTACCGGCTTATACTTCATAAATGCTTAACCGGGAATTCCTTCGCGCAGCCGAACGCCGGCTGCACCCGTTTCAGACACAAGGAATATGGCCGAGATGCGGCAAAGGCGGCGCGGACGCCGCCCCGATCAGAGCTGACGGCCGATATTGAGGTAGCGCTGGCGGCGGTCCTTGCGCAGTTGGTCGCCCGTCTTTGCCGAGAGGTCCTTCAGCGAGGAGGCGATCACGTCGCCCGTGCGGGCAATGACAGCCTGCGGATCGCGGTGCGCGCCACCCATCGGCTCGGGGATGATGCCGTCGATGATGCCGAAGGCCTTCAGGTCTTCGGCCGTGATCTTCATGTTGCTCGCCGCTTCCTTGGCGCGGGTCGAATCGCGCCACAGGATCGAGGCCGCACCTTCCGGCGAAATGACGCTGTAGATCGCATGCTCCAGCATGTAGACACGGTCGCCGGTGGCAATCGCAATGGCGCCGCCCGAACCGCCCTCGCCCAGCACGACCGAGACGATCGGCACGCGGACATTCAGGCACATCTCCGTCGAGCGGGCGATGGCTTCCGCCTGGCCGCGCTCTTCCGCGCCGATGCCCGGATAGGCGCCGGCGGTGTCGATCAACGTAATGACCGGCAGGCCGAAACGGTCGGCCATTTCCATGACGCGGATGGCCTTGCGGTAGCCTTCCGGGCGCGCGCTGCCGAAATTGTGCTTCAGGCGCGACTTGGTGTCGTTGCCCTTTTCCTGGCCGATGACGGCGACGGCCTCGCCGCGAAAGCGGCCCAGACCCGCCAGGATCGCCTCGTCTTCGGCAAACTTGCGGTCGCCGGCAAGCGGGGTGAATTCTTCGAACAGCTGGGCGGCATAATCGACGAAATGCGGACGCTGCGGGTGGCGCGCGACCTGCGTCTTCTGCCAGGGCGTCAGCTTGGCGTAGATATCGGCCATGGCCTCGCGGGCGCGGATTTCCAGCCGACCGATTTCGTCGCTCGTGTCGATGCTCTCATCTTCTTCGGCGAGCTTGCGCAGCTCGTGGATCTTGCCTTCGAGATCCGAGATGGGCTTTTCGAAATCGAGGTAATTGTGCATGAGATGCGTTTCCGATCGTTTGCTCAAACCGCGCCAGGCTGCCGTCGGCCAGAGGGCCAGTCGCCAGCGATGGGGGTCCTAATCCGTTTTTTTCGCCTGTTTGGCAAGAGGGTGATGGTTTTGAACGAGCGCGTGCAGCCGTTCTTCCAGCACATGCGTATAGATTTGTGTCGTCGAAATGTCCTGATGGCCCAGCAGTTCCTGTACGGCGCGCAGGTCCGCGCCGTTCTGAAGCAGATGGCTGGCAAAAGCATGGCGAAGCACATGCGGCGACAGCGTCGCGGCACGTATTCCCGCCCGTCCGGCCAGCGCCTTCAGATCGCGCGCGAACACCTGGCGGGGCAGATGCCCCTCCTTGCTCTGCGCCGGAAACAGGAAATCGCCCGTCGCCGGATCGTCGCCGATCTCGGCCGCCAGCGCCTCGCCATAGGCCTCCATCGCGGTGACCGCGGCGCGCGACAGCGGAACCAGCCGCTCCTTGTTGCCCTTGCCCTTCACCACGAGGAACCGTCCGGTTTGCGCCAGCACACTGCCCGGCAGCGAGACGAGCTCGCTGACACGCATGCCCGTGGCATAGAGCAGTTCGACGAGCAGATGCATGCGCCGTTTCAGGAGAAGATTGCCGCCCGGCTCGCCTGCTTCCGTCTCGGCCCGCGTGATGAGACGCGTGACATCGTCGACGGACAGCGTCTTGGGCAGCGAACGCGCCTTCTTCGGCGCATCGAGGATGGCGGTGGGATCGTCGCCGCGCAGCCCCTCGCCGTAGAGAAACTTGAAGAACTGCCGCAACGCCGAAAGCCGCCGCGCCTGCGACGACGCCGCGAAGCCCTGCTTGGTGAGATGGCCGAGATAGGCGCGCAGATCGTCCGGCGCCGCCTCCGTCAGGCGCACGCCGCGCGCATTGAGGAACGATTTCACGTCTTCCAGATCGCGCTCGTAGGATTGCAGCGTGTTCGTCGCGGCCCCGCGCTCGGCGCTCATCATTTCGAGGAAGGATTCGACCTGAAGCGCTGACAGATCCCTCATTGCGGTGGATTGACCCGTTCGGACGGGATCCGGATCGTGACCTCGCGCTCGCTGGGCTCGACGAAGGTCACCAGCGCCACCATGATCCCGTAGATCGACCCGGCGATCACGGCACAGATGAACAGGAATCGGAACAGGGTAGGCATGGCGGTCTCCGGGGCAACGCCCTTTATATCGCCCCGCCCTGCCGCCAGTGCAAGGGATGGATGGTCACGCAGGCTTGACGCTTCCGGCGCTTTGTCGATACGGAAAGGGACGAAAACCCGGAAAACGCAATGACCGAGCTGATCGAACAGCCCCCCCTTACGCTTGCCGCAGAGGCCCGTGCCGCCCTCGGCAAACGCAACCTCGTGCTGATCGGCCTTATGGGCGCCGGCAAGTCGGCGATCGGGCGCATGAGCGCGCAGGCGCTCGGCATTCCCTTCGTCGATTCCGACCACGAGATCGAGCGCGTCTCGCGCATGTCGATCCCCGATCTGTTCGCCACCTATGGCGAAGCCGAGTTCCGCGCGCTCGAGACCCGCGTCATCAAGCGGCTCCTGCGCTCGGGACCGCGCGTCGTCTCCACCGGCGGCGGGGCCTATATCAACGAGAACACGCGCCGGCACATCAAGCGCGGCGGGCTGACCGTGTGGTTGAAGGCCGATCTCGACGTGCTGTGGGAGCGGGTCAGCAAGCGCGACACCCGCCCGCTGCTGAAGACGGAAAACCCGCGCCAGACACTCGAAAACCTCATGAACGCCCGCTATCCGATCTATGCGGAAGCCGAGGTTACGGTCATTTCGCGGGATGTGAGAAAAGAAACCATGGTGGACGAGGTGCTTGCCGCGATCGCCGCCACCCGCAAGATATGACGAGATTGCCATGACCGTTTCAGCCACCGCGCGCCGTACCGTGCGGGTCGACCTCGGCGACCGCTCCTACGATATTCTCATCGGCCCCGGACTGATCGCCGCCGCGGGACGCGAGATCGCGCTTCGCCTGAAGGGCCGCAAGATCGCCGTCATCACCGACGAACACGTCGCCCCGCTCTATCTCGACGGCTTCATGGCGGCCCTCAAGGCCGAAGGCATCGACGCCGTCTCGCTGGTGCTGCCCGCCGGCGAAAAGACCAAGAGCTTCGAACATCTGATCAGCGTGTGCGACAGCGTGCTGGCCGCCCGCATCGAGCGCAACGACGCGGTCGTGGCGCTCGGCGGCGGCGTGATCGGCGACCTCACCGGCTTTGCCGCCGGCATCGTGCGCCGCGGCTCGCGCTTCATCCAGGTCCCGACCTCACTTCTGGCACAAGTCGATTCCTCCGTCGGCGGCAAGACCGGCATCAACTCCCCGCACGGCAAGAACCTGATCGGCGTCTTCCATCAGCCCGACCTCGTGCTCGCCGATACCGACGTGCTCGATACGCTCTCGCCGCGCGAATTCCGCGCCGGCTATGCCGAAGTCGCCAAATACGGCCTCATCGACAAGCCGGAGTTCTTCGCCTGGCTGGAGAAGAACTGGCAGGCCGTCTTTGCCGGCGGCGAGGCGCGTATCGAGGCGATCGCCACGAGTTGCCAGGCGAAAGCCGACGTGGTCGCGGCCGACGAACGGGAAAACGGCCAGCGCGCGCTGCTCAATCTCGGCCACACCTTCGGCCACGCGCTGGAGGCGGCGACGCACTACGACAGCGCCCGCCTCGTCCATGGTGAAGGCGTGTCCATCGGCATGGTGCTGGCGCACCAGTTTTCCGCCCGCATGAACCTGTGCAGCCCCGACGACGGCAGGCGCGTCGAGGCGCATCTGCGCGCGGTCGGCCTTCCCACCACCATGGGCGAAATTCCGGGTAGCCTGCCGCCGGCGGAGGTTCTCATGGACGCCATCGCGCAGGACAAGAAGGTCAAGGCCGGCAAGCTCACCTTCATCCTCACGCGCGGCGTCGGCCAGTCCTTCGTCGCCGATGACGTGCCGCAATCCGAAGTCATCGCCTTCCTCAAGGAAAAGCTGCCGACATGAACAGCGAAACGCCCGTCGCGCTCGCTCCCTTCTCCTGGCCGGTGATCGTCGTTGTCCTCGGCTTCATCCTTCTCGTCATCCTGCTGTTCCGGTGGTGCAATCATCAGGATGCGCGCGAGGTAGAGGGCGAACGCCGCCAGGGCGATGGCGCGCCGGCAAGGCCCGACCGGGAAAAGCTCCTGAGCGCGCTCGATCTCGATTCGCTCGAAGTGTCCGACATCATGATCCACCGCACGACCATGCGCGGGCTCGATGCCGGCGATCCGCCGGAAGAGGTCGTCAGCGCCGTGCTGGAAAGCCCGTATACGCGCATGCCGCTCTGGTCCGGTTCGGTCGACAACATCGTGGGCGTCGTGCACGCCAAGGACCTCCTGCGCGCGCTGGCCGAGCCGGGCATCGAGCCGAAGAACCTCGATATCACCAAGGTAGCGCAGAAACCGTGGTTCGTGCCCGACACGACGACGCTGAAGGAACAGCTCACCGCCTTCCTGCGCCGCAAGGAGCATTTCGCCACCGTCGTGGACGAGTACGGCGAGGTGCAGGGCCTCGTCACGCTTCAGGACATCCTGAAGGTCATCGTCGGGGACCTCTCCGATGAAAAGGATGTCGACGTCCAGGGCGTGCGGCGCGAAGCCGATGGCTCGCTGGTCGTCGATGGCAGCGTCCCGATCCGCGACCTCAACCGTGCCTTCGGCTGGAACCTGCCGGATGAGGAAGCAACGACGATTGCCGGCCTCGTCATCCACGAATCGAAGTCCATTCCGAAGGAACGGCAGGCCTTCACCTTCTACGGCAAGCGGTTCATCGTCATGAAGCGGGTGAAGAACCGCGTGACCCGCCTGCGCATCCGCCCGGTCGAGCCGGAACAGCCCGCGGCCTGACCTACCAGCGCGTCGGCTCTCCCGGCGCCGCAGCCTCGACGGCCAGGGCATGTAAACCCGCCTCGAACTCCGCCGTCACGAGATCGTTGATCGCCCTGTGGCGTGCCACGCGGCCCATGCCGGCAAATGCGGCCGAGACGATTCGCACGCGCATATGCGTCTCGCCCTCGCCGTCATGGCCATGGTGGCCGGCATGCAGATGGCTCTCGTTGATGACCTCAAGGCGTTCGGGCGAAAAGGCCGCTTCGAGCTTCCCGGCGATACTGGATTTCACGGACATTGGAGAACCTTGGCGTTGGAAAAGGCGCTTGTCGCAACGCAACAAAATAGTTTCACAAAGCCAGCAACAATCCGCTTTGTCAATTCTTGTTGCGGGCCCGCTGCAACCCCATAATGAGCGCCATGAAACTCGATTCCAAATACTTCGACCGCATTCGCACGAAGCGGCGCGTGGAGCGTCCGGAACGCTCCGCGCCGATCTGTCAGTGGGACGGCTGCGAAGAGAATGCCGTGCATCGCGCGCCCGTGGGCCGCAATGCCGAAGGCCAGTATTTCATGTTCTGCTTCGAGCATGTGAAGGAATACAACAAGGGCTACAACTACTTCTCCGGCCTCTCGGACGGCGAGATCGCGCGTTACCAGAAGGAAGCCATCACCGGCCACCGGCCGACCTGGACCATCGGCGTCAACAAGGCGTCCAAGAACGGGCCGGCGCAGGGCAATGTGCGCTCGGGTTCGGCCGGGGCAAATCAGCGCATTCGCGATCCCTTCGGCTTCTTCAACGAGAACAAGGGCCGCCGCCCGCAGATGGAGCCGCGCGCCAGGAAGTTGAAGACGCTGGAGGCCAAGGCTTTCGATACGCTCGGCCTTTCCGCCAATGCGACGAGCGAGGACATCAAGTCGGCCTACAAATCGCTTGTCAAAAAGCATCACCCGGATGCAAATGGCGGTGATAGGGGCTCGGAAGAGCGTTTTCGGGCGGTCATCCAAGCATATCAATTGTTAAAGCAGGCCGGCTTCTGCTAGAGCATTTGGCGGCCGGGCGGATTGACGCCCGGCATCGCATGAATGCGGTCGAAACAGACGAGCATCGCCGGCAACAGACATTGGGTGGAGGAAAGCCCGCCGCCCGCGGAGACGTGATGAGCAAGATGGATCTCGATATTTCCAACCTCCCGGACACCACGGTTTCCGTAAAGGAGGTTTTCGGCATTGATACGGACCTGCGGGTTCCGGCCTATTCCAAGGCGGACGCCTATGTGCCGGACCTCGATCCGGACTACCTGTTCGACCGCGAAACCACGCTGGCGATCCTCGCGGGCTTTGCCCATAACCGCCGCGTCATGGTGTCCGGCTACCACGGCACCGGTAAGTCGACCCATATCGAGCAGGTCGCCGCACGGCTGAACTGGCCGTGCGTGCGCGTCAACCTCGACAGCCATGTCAGCCGTATCGACCTCGTCGGCAAGGACGCCATCGTCGTCAAGGACGGGCTTCAGGTCACCGAATTCAAGGACGGCATCCTGCCCTGGGCCTACCAGCACAATGTCGCGCTCGTCTTCGACGAATACGATGCCGGCCGCCCGGACGTGATGTTCGTCATCCAGCGCGTTCTGGAATCGTCGGGCCGCCTGACCCTGCTCGACCAGAGCCGCGTCATCCGCCCGCATCCCGCCTTCCGCCTGTTCGCCACCGCCAACACGGTGGGCCTCGGCGACACGACGGGCCTCTACCACGGCACGCAGCAGATCAATCAGGCGCAGATGGACCGCTGGTCGATCGTCACCACGCTGAACTACCTGCCGCACGACAACGAAGTGAACATCGTCGCCGCCAAGGTGAAGCGCCTTGCCGCCGGCAAGGACGGTCGCGAGACGATCTCGCGCATGGTGCGCGTCGCCGATCTCACCCGTGCGGCCTTCATCAATGGCGACCTGTCGACGGTCATGAGCCCGCGTACCGTCATCACCTGGGCAGAGAATGCCGAAATCTTCGGTGATATTGCCTTCGCGTTCCGCGTCACCTTCCTCAACAAGTGCGACGAGTTGGAGCGCACGCTGGTTGCCGAACTCTACCAGCGCGCCTTCGGCATCGAGCTGAAGGAGAGTGCGGCCAATATCGTGCTGGAGGCCACGGCCTGAGGCCCGGTAGAAGCGCATGGCAGCTCGCGGAGACAATTCGAAACCGAGGCCCGGCGGCGTGGTCGACATGGAACCGTTCCGCCGCGCGGTGACGGGCTGTGTCCGCGCCGTCTCAGGCGATGCGGAGGTGGAGGTCACCTTCGCCAACGAGCGCCCCGGCATGACCGGCGAGCGCATCCGCCTGCCGGAACTCAGCAAGCGTCCCTCGCCGGCCGAAGTCGCGCTCACCCGCGGCCTTGGCGATTCCATGGCGCTGCGCAAGGCCTGCCATGATGCCCGCGTGCATGCCACCATGTCGCCGCAGGGAGCGGATGCCCGCGCCATCTTCGATGCCGTCGAGCAGGCGCGCGTCGAGGCCATCGGCTCCAATCGCATGCAGGGCATGGCGCAGAACCTGAACGTCGTGCTGTCTGAAAAATATGCCAAGGCCAATTTCGGCGCGATCACCCGTCAGGCCGATGCGCCGCTCGAGGAGGCCGTGGCGCTTCTCGTGCGCGAGAAGCTGACGGGGCAGGCCCCGCCGGCATCCGCCGGCCAGGTGGTCGACCTCTGGCGCGATTTCATCACCGACAAGGCCGGCAAGGACATGGAGGGCCTGTCGGCCGCCATCAACGACCAGCAGGCCTTCTCCCGCGTCGTGCGCAACATGCTCGCTTCGATGAACGTCGCCGAGCAGTACGGCGACGACGAGACCGAGCCCGACGACAGCCAGACGCCCGAGGACGAGAACCAGCCGCGCAGCGACGAGCAGGAGGACAGCGAGAGCCAGGAAGACGCCGGCGACGACAGCGCCCCTGCCGACGAGAACGAGACGTCCGACGAGCAGATGGAAGAAGGCGAGATGGACGGCGCGGAAATCTCCGACGACGATCTCGCTGACGATGACGGCGACGAAACGGACAAGCCCGGTGAAGTCCGCCGCCCCAACCAGCCGTTCTCCGATTTCAACGAGAAGGTCGACTACACGGTCTTCACGCAGGAATTCGACGAGACCATCACCGCGGAGGAACTGTGCGACGAGGCGGAGCTCGACCGCCTGCGCGCCTTCCTAGACAAGCAGCTCGCCCATCTCCAGGGCGCCGTCGGCCGCCTCGCCAACCGCCTGCAACGCCGCCTGATGGCGCAGCAGAACCGCGCCTGGGAATTCGACCTCGAGGAAGGCTATCTCGACAGCGCCCGCCTGCAGCGCATCATCATCGATCCGATGCAGCCGCTCTCCTTCAAGCGCGAGAAGGACACGACCTTCCGCGATACGGTCGTGACGCTGCTCATCGACAATTCCGGCTCCATGCGCGGCCGGCCGATCACCGTCGCCGCCACCTGCGCCGATATCCTCGCGCGCACGCTGGAGCGCTGCGGCGTGAAGGTCGAAATCCTCGGCTTCACCACGAAGGCCTGGAAGGGCGGCCAGTCGCGCGAGAAGTGGCTCGGCAGCGGCAAGCCGCAATCGCCCGGCCGCCTCAACGACCTGCGCCACATCGTCTACAAGGCTGCCGACGCGCCGTGGCGGCGCGCCCGCCGCAACCTTGGCCTGATGATGCGCGAGGGCCTGCTCAAGGAAAACATCGACGGCGAAGCGCTGATCTGGGCCCATGATCGCCTTCTGGCGCGGCCCGAGCAGCGCCGCATCCTGATGATGATTTCCGACGGCGCGCCGGTCGATGATTCCACGCTGTCGGTGAACCCCGGTAATTATCTCGAACGGCACCTGCGCGCCGTCATCGAGCAGATCGAAACCCGTTCGCCGGTCGAGCTTCTGGCCATCGGCATCGGACATGACGTCACGCGCTACTACCGCCGCGCCGTCACGATCGTCGATGCCGACGAACTGGCCGGCGCGATGACGGAGCAGCTTGCGTCCCTCTTCGCCGACGAGGCGACAAGCAGTCGTCCGGCCCGCCGCCGTGCGGGCTAGTCCGGCGCCCGCCCGGCAATCCCTGCTGCAACGGCTTGCAGGTGCGGCGCTCTGCGCCGCCCTTTGCCTGCCCGCCGCGCGTCCGGCCGCAGCCGACGTCATCGATGTCCCCGTCGTCAACCGCGCCTTCTCGCAGTTCATGCTCGGGTCGGACAAGCGCGTCTTCGGCAAGCTCGAATTCCTCGGCGGCATCAGCTACACCTCGAGCACCAACCTGCTCGGCTCCATCTCGGCTATCCGTTTCCGCGGGGATCGCGAACATTTCGTCACCGTGCTCGATACCGGTCACTGGCTGACCGGCCGCATCGAACGGGATGCCGAGGGACGATTGAGCGGCATCACCGACGTGAAAACGCGCTCCATGTTCGACCGCAACGGCCAGGACGAGCGCGTCAAGAACAGGATGGATGCCGAAGGCCTCGCATTCGTCGATGGAGAGGCACTGGTTTCCTTCGAGGGTCTATCACCGCATCGACGCCTATCCCGATCCCGGCTTCATGGAGGCGCGGCCGAAGCGCCGCATCCCCTTCCTGATCGACCCGAAGGAGTTGCGCTTCAACCGCGGCATGGAGACGCTTGCCCTGTCGCCGGCGGCGGGGCCGCTGGGTGGCGCGCTCGTCACCGTCACCGAACGCAGCCTCGATCCCGACGGCAACGTCTTCGCCGCCGTGCTCTCCGGACCACGCGCCGGCATCTTCTTCGTCAGGCGCAACGACCCCTGGGACATCACCGACGGCGCTTTCCTGCCGAACGGCGACCTGGTCCTCCTGGAGCGGCGGTTCCGCCTGGCGGACGGCATGGGCATGCGTATCCGCCGCATCGACGGCGATACGATCCGGCCCGGCGCGGTCGTTGATGGCGAGGTGCTGATCGACGCCGATCTCAGCCAGCAGATCGACAATATGGAAGGGCTGGACGTGGTGGTGATGGGGCCGGACGATATCCGGATCATCGTCGTTTCCGACGACAACCACTCCATTCTCCAGCGCAACCTGATGCTGGAATTCCGGCTGCTTCCCGATTGAAAAAGCCGCCCGCTTTCGGCGGGCGGCTGTCATCCGGTAGCGAAAGAATGTTCTCAGGCGACTTTTTCGAGGCTGGGCATCGGCTTCAGCTTGGTCATCAGCGCGCCATAGGGCAGCAGCATGACCACGCCGACGAGCACCTTCACCGAGAAGTCGCCCATGGCCCATGAAATCCAGCGCGGCGCCTCGGCCTGGAAGATGCCGAGGATCGGCGCCCAGGCGATGGCGAAATCGTCGTTCGGCCCGAAGATCGAGAAGACCGGCGCAAAGGCGAAGGAAAAGAAGATCACCGTGTCCAGAACCGAGCCGATCAGCGAGGCGATCAGCGGCGCGCGCCACCAGCTCTGCCGGCGCAACCGGTTGAAGACCGCGATATCGAGCAGCTGGCCGGCCAGGAACGCCGAGCCGGAGGCAATCGCGATGCGCGGCATCGACACGGCAAAGGAGAAGGCCACCGCCACCACAAAACCCGCCGCGACGACCCGGCGCGCAACGCGCGGGCCGAACTGCCGGTTGGTCAGGTCCGTGATGAGAAACGCGACGGGATAGGTGAACGCGCCGTAGGTCAGAAGATCGCCAAGCGCGATGCCGAACAGCTCTCCCGACAGCGGGTATTGCACCAGCACGTTGGAGGCGACGACCACGGCGGTCATCAGGAGGACATAGATAAGGGTAATGCGGTTCGCTAGCATTTTTTTATCCTGGGTGATGCCACCAGTTGGATTGATAATGATTTGCCCAACGCATTGAGGCCTGCCCGATGACCGGTCAAGCCTCAATGAGAATGCATTGGCTCAGTGCCTGAAATCAGGCAGCAGCAGCGGTCTTCTTGGCGATCTGGCGGCGCAGCAGACGAGCGCGCATCGACAGTTCGTTCTCTTCAGCCTTCAGAAGGAAGGCATCGAGGCCACCGCGGTGCTCGACGGAGCGCAGGGCAGCAGCCGAAACGCGAAGACGGAAACGCTGGCCGAGGGCGTCGGAAATCAGCGTGACATTGCACAGGTTCGGCAGGAACTTGCGCTTCGTCTTATTGTTTGCGTGGCTCACATTGTTGCCCGACTGGACGCCCTTGCCGGTCAATTCGCAACTACGGGACATGGTACACCTATTTGTTCTTGTTCAGGACAACACGTTTCCGGCAGCGAAACCGGCCGCAGTCCGTCTGGCCTTTTTGGAAAGTTGCGGTTCTATAGTCACACTGACCGGCGACGTCAAGCCAAACCTGCGCACAGGCTGGAAATCAGTTGCCAAGCCACCCGATTCGCGGGAATAGCAGAACACGCTGAAAGTCTACACGGCGTATAATCGCCGCAATGGCGGGCTAGGCGAAGCGTTTGAACGGGAGCGCCAGATGAACAAGCAGGGTTGGATTGCCGGTACGGCCGCGTCGCTTGCCTTGATGGCGGGCGCGGCACCCGTTTCGGCGGAAGAAATCCTGCATCGCACGGAGTACAGCATCCGCCTTTCCGGCCTTCCGGTGGCGACGGCGAGCTTCCGTTCCGCCTTCGACGGACGGCGCTATTCCATTTCCGGCAGCATGAGCTCCGCCGGTCTGGCCGATATCTTTGCCAGGACGAAGGGCACGACCACGGTCTCGGGCATCGTCAGCCGCGACAGGCTGCGTGCCACGTCCTATTCGGTGAACTACCAGAGCGGAAAGCGCGGCCGGGCCATCGACGTCACCTTCCGCAACGGCAATGTCGTCAATGCCAGCATGGTGCCCCCGCGCAAGAAGCCGGACAACTGGGTGCCGGTTTCCACCGCCGACATGCGTTCCGTGCTCGATCCGATTTCCGGGCTCATCATTCCCGCAGGCAACCGCATTTGCCCCAAGACCCTGCCGATCTTCGACGGCGAATCGCGTCTCGACCTGCGTCTGACCTCCAAGGGCACCCGGTCCTATACCACCAAGGGCTTCGCGGGTGAGGTCACGGTCTGCGGCATTCGCTTCATCCCGAAATCCGGCTACAGGAAAGGCCGCGAGGACGTGGAGTATCTGCGCCGGCTAAGCACGATGGAAATCTGGTTTGCCAAGGCCGAGGCGGCGAATGTATATGCTCCCGTTTATGTGAAGATCCCGACCAAGCTCGGTCCCGTCACCGTATCGGCCACGCGCTTCGGCGATTGAGCCTTCGGTCGGCCGCGCCCCGCTCGGCAGACCGGAGACATCGGCCTTGAAGACGCGCGCAACCCTGATCGGCTTCACCGCGATCCTGATGTGGGCGCTGCTGGCGCTGTTCACCGCCGCATCCGGCACGATGCCGCCTTTCCAGCTTTCGGCGATCTGCTTCCTGATCGGCAGCCTGCCCGGCATCGTCGTCCTGCTGGTCCGGCCGGAGCGCATGCGCCTGCTCAGGCAGCCGGCGAAGGTGTGGATCACGGGCATCCTCGGCCTGTTCGGCTATCATTTCCTCTATTTCACCGCCCTGCGCAACGCGCCGGCCGTCGAGGCAAGCCTGATCGCCTATCTCTGGCCGCTCCTCATCGTCACCGGCTCCGCGCTGCTGCCGAGCGAGCGGCTGAAGTGGAACCATATCCTCGGTACGCTGCTCGGGCTGGGCGGCACGGCGCTCATCGTCGGGCGCAACGGCGTTTCCTTCGACAGCGCCTATCTCGTCGGCTACGGCGCCGCCTTCCTCTGCGCCTTCACCTGGGCGGGCTATTCGCTCGCCACCCGCCGTTTCGAGGCGGTCTCGACCGATGTGGTGACCGGCTTCTGCATCGCGACCTCCATGCTCTCCCTGTTGTGCCATCTGGCACTCGAAACGACGGTCTGGCCGCAGAGCGGGTCCGAATGGCTGGCCGTCGCCGGCCTTGGCCTGCTGCCCGTAGGCGCGGCCTTCTATGCCTGGGATTTCGGCGTTAAGAACGGTGATATCCAGATTCTCGGCGCGGCGAGCTACAGCGCGCCGCTTCTCTCCACGCTGATGCTCATCCTGTCCGGATTTGCCGAGCCATCGCTTAGCATCGGCATCGCGTGCCTGCTCGTGACAGGCGGCGCGATGCTCGCCGCCAAGGACATGATCTTCCGCAAGGCAGCCACAAGACCTGCCTGATCTCAGAACCGGTCCTTCCGCGCGCGGATTTCGGCGAAGACCTCCGCGTCACTCGCCGTCTTCATGCCGAGATGCTGCCGGATCGCGGGATCGGAAGCGCGCAGGAAGGGGTTCGTCGCCTTCTCCAGGCCGATCGTCGTCGGCGCCGTGAAGGCACCCCTCGCCCGCAAGGCCTCGATCTCCTCGGCTCTGGCTCGCAAGGCGGCGTTGTCAGGATCGACCGTCAGTGCGAAACGCGCATTGGACAGCGTGTATTCGTGACCGAAATAGACCACCGTATCGTCGGGTAGCGCGGCGAGCTTGGAAAGCGAATCCCACATCTGCGCCGGCGTTCCCTCGAAGAGCCGGCCGCAGCCGAGCGCAAAGAGCGTATCGGCAGCAAACAGCAGCTTGTCCTGCGGCAGGTGGAAGCAGATATGCCCGAGCGTGTGGCCGGGCGTCAGGATGACGTCGACCGGCCGGCCGGCGAAGGTGAAGCTGTCGCCGCCATCCATCTTGCGGTCGAGACCCGGTATGGCTTCATGCGCCGGGCCGATGATCGTCGCGCCGAAACGCGCCTTGAGCGCCGCGTTCGCCTCCACATGATCCTGGTGATGATGGGTCGTGAAGATATGGCTCAGCGTCCAGCCGCGCCGGGCCAGCGCATCGAGGATCGCCTGCTCCTCCGGAGCATCGATGCTTGCCGTTTCCCCCGTCGCCGTATCATGCAGCAGCACGCCGAAATTGTCGCTGCGGCAGGCGAAGAGTTCGATTTCGAGCGGAGTCATGGCGCAGTCCTTTTCATTCACGGGGTCATTCACGCGGCGTCGGTCGAGGCGAATGTAAGACAATCGCCCTTGAAGTCTACCGGGCCATCGCTAACATCCTTGCCATGCATGCAGATATCGTCGACCTCCGTGAGTTCTATCATTCGTCGCTCGGCCGCCTCGCCGACCATTCCATCTCCATGGCGCTCGCCTCGCTCTGGGCGCGCCTGCCGGACGAGCGGCTGGTCGGCCTCGGCTATGCCGTGCCCTATCTCGACCGGTTCCGTGCCGATACCGAACGCACCTTCGCCTTCATGCCTGCCGGTCAGGGCGCAGTGAACTGGCCCGCCGGAGAGATGTCGGCAACCGCGCTGGTCTTCGACGAGGAGCTGCCCCTGCCGGATTCCTCCGTCGACCGGATCTTGATGGTGCATTCGCTCGAATTCGCCGAAAACCCCCGCGAGACCATGAAGGAGCTGTGGCGCGTCCTGTCGCCCGGCGGACGCCTCGTCATCGTGGTGCCCAACCGGCGCGGCGTGTGGGCCCGCATGGAGCACACGCCGTTCGGCTCCGGGCGCCCCTATTCGCGCGGCCAGCTGACGGCGCTTCTGCGCGAAACCAATTTCACCCCCGGCGCATCCGCAGAAGCGCTGTTCTTTCCGCCGTCCAAGCTGCGCAGCGTGCAGAAGCTGCGCGGCGCCTTCGAGCGGGTGGGCCGCATGCTGTGGCCGATGTTCTCCGGCGTAATCGTGGTGGAGGCCCAGAAGCGGCTTTACCAGGGCCTGCCGGTCGCCGCCCGCGCATCGCGCCGCGTCTTCGTTCCCGTCCTCGCGCCCCAGGGCGTGCCGACGACACGCGATCGCCTGCCGCGCTGATCCTCTCGACAAAAGCGGGCCTGCCCGTTAGAGCGGGCGGGAAAAGCTAAAGGGCGAGACACCATGACGGACGGACATTTCGACAAGATCGCACTGATCGGCATCGGCCTCATCGGCTCGTCCATCGCACGCGCCGTCAAGCTCAAGGGCCTGGCCAAGTCCGTCGTCATCTCCAGCCGCAGCCAGGAGACGCTGGACCGCGCCCGGGCGCTTGACCTCGGCACCGACTACATGCTCGACGCCGGCGAGGCCGTCGAGGATGCCGATCTCGTCATCGTATCGGTTCCCGTCGGCGCATCCGGCAAAGTCTCCGAGGCGATCGCACCGCACCTGAAGCCGGGCGCCATCGTCACCGATGTCGGCTCCACCAAGGGTTCCGTTGTGGCGCAGATGCTGCCGCATATACCGAAGGGCGTGCATTTCATTCCCGGCCACCCGCTGGCAGGCACCGAGCATTCCGGCCCCGATGCCGGCTTTGCCGAACTGTTCCAGGGCCGCTGGTGCATCCTCACCCCCGTGCATGGCACCGACAAGGAGGCCAAGCGTAAGCTCGCCGCCTTCTGGGAGGCGCTAGGCTCCAAGGTGGACGAGATGGATATGGAGCACCACGACAAGGTGCTCGCCATCGTGTCGCACCTGCCGCATATCATCGCCTACAATATCGTGGGCACCGCCGATGACCTGGAGACGGTCACGGAATCGGAAGTCATCAAATATTCCGCTTCCGGCTTTCGCGATTTCACGCGCCTTGCCGCTTCCGACCCCACCATGTGGCGCGACGTGTGCCTGCACAACAAGGACGCGATCCTGGAAATGCTCGCCCGCTTCTCGGAGGACCTGGCCTATCTGCAACGCGCCATCCGCTGGGGCGACGGGGAGAAGCTCTTCGATCTCTTCACCCGCACGCGCGCCATCCGCCGCTCGATCATCGACGCGGGTCAGGATACGTCGGCACCGAACTTCGGACGCCCGGTTCCCGACGAAAAGGCCTGATCAGAGCGGCGGAATTTCCGCGACGGCGAACGGCCCGAGATAGACGGTGCCCTGCTGCACGTTGAGCTTGACCACGGCCCGGTCCTGCCCGCCCGAAAGGGCACGCAGCCCGCTCGCCACACGCTGCACCGTCTTGGCCGCATCGGGAAACGTCTCGGAAATCCGGTCACGCCACAGGTCGATGCCCTCGATGGTAAGATCGACCGTGCCGGAAACGTAACCGTCATCCCCGATGGAAACCGGCCCCGAAAGCGTCATCGTGCGGCCCTCGCCGAGATCGAATGTCAGGGCACGCAGCTCCGCGTTCGTCCCGAGCGGCACGCCGGCCGGCGGACCTTCCTTCGAAAGCCAACTGGCGGCATTGGCGATGGTCATGTCGACGGCCATGTTGAACGGCGGAAGCGTCTTGTTGCCGAGATCGAGCGAAAGCCCGTCCAGCGACGCCGCGACATCTAGCGCATCGCCCGATTGCCGCACGTGTTTTTCGCCGTGCGTCACCGAAACGCCTACGGATACGCCCTGCGACGGCGCGTTCAGCCGACCCTTCAGGCCGTCATAGGCGATGGAAGCCCGGTCGAGGCCGGTCGTCCAGGCGACCACACTCGCGCGCATCAGGTCCCAGTTGGCGTCGAAGGCGAGATCGGGCGTCACACGGACCTGCGCGGGCCCGTCGAGTTCGATGATCCCATGCCCCGGCCGGTAGACCTGGGCCGCCGAACGCAACGCGCCGAAGCTGGCCGAAAGACCCGCCGGACGATCGTCGAGGCCGACCGAATCACAGAAGACGCCAATACGGAACGGATAGCCCCGTACGGACAGGTCCGTGCAGGACGCCGCATGCATGCCTTGTTGCGACGCAGCAAGCTCCTGTGTCACACGCTCTTTCAATTGGCTTGCGGCATAAAACCATCCGCCCGTATAGAGCGCGACAACGACGACGATGGCAACGGCGAGCAGGATCAGCTTGCGCGTAACCCCGGATGTGTCGGCGCGGCTTGACGATGCCATACTGTTCTCCAATGGTAGCGGACGCGACGTGTCCGAATGCGCGTCAAAGCCGGCAATTGCGGCGGCTTTTAGAGAGATGGTCCCGGTGACAGTGGATATGAACGAATTCTGGGTGTTTGGCTACGGATCGCTGATGTGGAATCCGGGTTTCGAGTACGATGAGCGGCAACCGGCCCACCTTTTCGGCTTCCGCCGTTCGCTTTGCGTGCGCTCCTGGGTTCATCGCGGCACCGAGGAAAAACCCGGCCTGGTGCTCGGCCTCGACCGGGGTGGGTCCTGCCGCGGCGTGGCGTTCCGCGTGGCGCCGCGGGCCCGGGATGCCGTCGTAGACTATCTGCGCGAGCGCGAACTCGTGACCCACGTCTACAAGGAGCGCACGCTCCCTGCCACGCTTGGCGACGGGCGTCGCGTTTCCACGCTCACCTATATCTGCGACCGTGCCCATCACCAGTTTGCCGGATCGCTCTCCGTGGATGAGGCGGCGCGGACCATCAGCACCGCGGTCGGTAAGTCAGGGCACAATATGGATTACGTGCGCAACACGCTGTCGCATCTGCGCGAAATGGGCATCCGCGACCATTGGCTGGAGGATGTCGGCCGCACGGCGGAAGGCCTTTACGCGCGCATCTCAGCCTGACCAGGCGTTCCAGCCTTCAGTTCCGCCAGCCGCTTGACGGCTGTCGGCGGCAGCATGAGATGGGGATTGGCCTCGACGGTCTCGACGAGCAGCTTGTCGCTGGCCGTCTCCATGACATCGACGAGATGGGCAAGGAACGCATCGGGATCCATGCCCGGCGCGATGGCCGGCAGGATCTGTACCTTGAAATGGCCCGGCTGGCGGATGAACTTGCGGCGCGGCCAGAACAGGCCCGGATGCATCACCACGGGCACGACCGGCACCTGCAGATCGCGATAGAGCCGCGCGATGCCGTACTTGTATTCCGGCGGCGCACCCGGCGGGCGGCGCGTGCCTTCCGGATAGATGATCAGCTGGCGCCCGGCATTCATTTCCGCCTTTGTGCGCTCCATGACCGCGGTCATCACCTTGCCGCGCGCGCCGCGGTTCACCGGCACCATGCGCTGCTTCTTGATGTACCAACCAAACAGCGGGATCCAGGTTAGCTCGCGCTTGAGAATGTAGAACGGGTCGCTGAGCCAGGGCAGCAGGGCATAGGCGTCCCAGAAGGACTGGTGCTTCGGCGCGAAGATGTAGCCGCCGGCCGGAATGTGCTCCAGCCCCTCGATCTCGAATGTCGTGCCGACGATGACCTTGAAGAGCCAATGGTTGCTGCGCACCCAGAACTTGGGGACGAAGTAGGCCTTCTTGCGCGGCAGCAGGAAATAGATCGGCGTGAAGATGATCATCTGCACGATGAGATTGAGATAGAAGACGGCGTTGAAAAGCACGGAGCGGAAAGCGATCATCGGGCGGCCTGTGAACGGAACATGCTCCGCCCTACACGATATTGCCGGACGGGGAAACTCCCGCCTGATCGATGTCAGCCGCCTTCGATATCGCCCCGAAGCCCAGACCAGCTGCGCGCACCCGCAAATGCCCTTATCTGTGCGAGGCTGTACTTCAGGTATTCCGACAGCATCGCCTTGAGAACGCCCGGCTGGCGCAGCCAGTTGCCGTTCTTCAGATCCGTGTTGACGACGGGATAGGCGATGAACTCGGTCTGCGGATCGCTGGCCTTCAGCTCGAGCAGGCTGCGCGGCATGTGATAGTTGTTGGTGACGACGAGAACGCGCCGGAACTGGTGATCGGTGATCCAGCGTGCCGCCTCGTTGGCATTGCCCACCGTGTCGATGGCATCGTAGCCCATGTCGACGCAGCACTCGAACAATGTCGAGGAGCTCTGGGTCAGCTTGCGCAGCTGGTTGCCGCTTGTCGACGGGTTGGCCCCGGAAATCAGCAGGCGCCCGCCGGCGCCTTTTTTCAGAAGGTCGATGGCATGGTCGATGCGCTGATAGCCGCCTGTCAGCACGACGATAGCGTCGGCTTTGGGATCATCGGGCGTTTCGAGCCCTGCCACCGTTTCGGCGAAATACAGGAACCCGGCGCTTCCCAGGATGGCGGCCAGCAGGATCGCCGCAAGAATGGCGCGCACGAGAAGCCGCACGGGGCCCTTGCGCCTCCGTCGTCCGTCCTGCAGCAGCCCATTGGGCATGCCGGCCTTTGCCTGATCCAGCATGTTCATGATTCTGTCCATAGAACCGGATTAAGGCAAGCCCTAGTCCGTTTCACGACGGTGATAGACTGCGCCCGTATCATGAGTCGGGCAGTTGATCGGTACGGGATGGATCCGAGCGGATCTGGTCGATTTCATGGATCGTGCGCATCACCGTGAAGCGGGCTGTCAGCGTGGTCAGGAGCGCGATAACAGCGATGGTTCCGGCAATGCCGAGATAGCCCGTGAGCCCCATGGAGAAGCTGCCGAACAGCGCGGTCGCCTGGTCGCTCTGGGGCGTGGCGATCGCCCGTCCCTGCCAGAAACCCGCAACGGCGAAGAACAGGGCGGCCAGCAATCCGCCGGCAAGCGAACCCTTGAGGCTGATCTTCAGGAAATGCTTCTGGAATTCGGAGGCGACGAAGCCCGCTTCCGCACCCACGAAATGCAGCACTTCCACGATGTGCCGGTTGCCGGACAACGCGCCGCGTGTCGCAAAGACGACGGTCAGCACCATGGCCGAAAAAACCAGCACGAGAACGCCGGTGCCGATGAAGGCGGTCGTTCGCGCCATCGCCACCAGGCGGTCGACCCAGGTGCGGTGATCGTCAAGGAACGCCTGGGGGATCTTCTGCGACAGCGCCGCCCGCATCGCGGTGAAATCCGGCGGGCTCTGCTCGTCGATGGTGACGATGACGAGGCGCGGCACCGGCAGCTCGTCGATGTCGAGCCCGTCTCCGAGCCAGGGCTGCAGAAGGCGCGCGGTCGCCGCCTTGTCGACGATCGTGCCGTCCCGTGTCCCGGTGAAGGTCAGTGCAAGGTCGCGCGCATCCCTCAGCGCCTGTTCCATGTCGAGATTGTCGTCCGGCTTGATCTGAATGGTGATCTCGCGGGAAATCTCGCTCTGCCAGCTCGCCGCCGTCGCCCGCACCATGCTGACGGCGCCGAAGGTGAGGCAGGCGAGAAAGGCCATGATGGCGATGACGAGCATCAGCGCGTTGCCGGACACGTTCGACGGCGGCACGATGGGTGCGGTAGGCCGCACGCGCATTTCCGGCCGGCGGGCCGGCTGCTCGGTCTCGGCGGTGTCGCGCATATCTCTCTGCAAGTCACTCATAGATGTCGAGCCGTCCCTGCGAGAGGATCATGCGCCGCGCCTCGACCTGATCCATCAAAGAGAGGTCGTGCGTGGCGATCACCACGGCGGTCCCCAGCCGGTTGAGCTCAAGGAAGAGGCTGAGCAGCCGTCGCGCCATCGGCGGATCGACGTTACCGGTCGGCTCGTCGGCCAGGAGCAGTTCCGGCCGGTCGATGAGCGCGCGCGCGATAGCCGCGCGCTGCTTTTCCCCGCCCGACAGGACGGGCGGCAGCACGTTGATTCGCTCGCCGAGCCCGACCCATTTCAGGAGTTCCAGCACATCGGCGCGGTAGCTGATCTCCTCTTTGCCGCGCACGCGCAGCGGCAGCGCGACGTTCTCGTAGGTCGTCAGGTGATCGAGCAGGCGGAAATCCTGGAAGACGATACCGATTCGCCGGCGCAGCATGGGCAGTTCGTCACGCGGGATGGTCGAGATTTCCCGGTCGAAGCTGCGGATGATGCCGCGCGTCGGTTGAAGCGACAGGAAGAGCAGACGCAGAAGCGTCGTCTTGCCCGCGCCCGATGGCCCGGTGAGGAACTGGAAGGACCGGCGCGGAATATCGAAGGTCAGGTCACGGAGGATCTCCGGTCCCATTCCATAGCGCAGCCCGACATTCTCGAAATGAATCAATGGTCAATCCGGTTCTAGAGACGATCACCCAGCGGTACCGCGGTCGACGTCGCACAGGAAAGCGGCTCTTTCACGGTCAGGTTTCCGAAGCATTAACCAGTATGGTTTACGTTTCGTAAGGATTTCATTCAATGCCCGACTTTTCGCCTGGACTATGCGGGAAGCCGGCGACGGGAGGTGGCGATGAACGCCTTCAAAATCAAGCGTGAAGCGAAAAGCCGGGTCGATCTCCTGCCGCCCGAACCCGGCGCGAAGGCGGCAAGCCGCGCCGAGCGGTTTTCCAGAAAAATCGAGGTTGTGGACGCCGATTTCGTGGTGATTCGCAGCGCCGCCGCGCGGACGTCGAACGACAATCACCGCAGGCGGCCCGCGACGCCCGCCCGCCCGATGTCGGACCATCCGCTCCGGCTGGGTGCGGCCTGTGCCCGCCTTTGCGAAGCCGGGCTCCAGCGTCTTCCGGACCGCGCCTTTGCCGGGCTCGTTGCACTTGCCTTCCTTTTCGTCTTCGCTTTCGCCGGTGGGCTGACGGCGCTCAAGGCGGCCATCCTGCCGACCGCGCAGGCGGATGTGCTGAATCTCACCGACATTGCCGCGATGGTGGACGACCGCAACGGCATGAAAGTGCTCACCGTCTATGGCCGTCTGGCGAACACGGGCAACAGCGTGAAGGCCGTGCCGCCGCTCGACGTCGTACTGGAAGGCAGCGGCACGCGCCGGATCGTGCTCGATGCCGAAACGATTGCGCCCGGTGGCGCCGAGCACTTCGCGCTGCGCATCCCGCATAGCGGCGGAAAAGTACCGAAAGTCTCGGTTTCCCTCGCGCGCGAGGGTGCACCGGCCACCTGACTGTGCTAATCGGCTCCTTCATATCCACCCAGGGAGCCGCCACGCGATGCAGATTGTCCGCGGAAAGAAGATCGAAACGCTCTATGATGCCGGGCAGATCGCCAAGCGCAACGAAGAGCTTGCCGCACAGATCGCCTCCGGCCCGACGCAGGATCTCCTCGTCATCGCCGTTCTGAAGGGCTCCTTCATCTTCGCGGCCGACCTCACCCGCGCGCTGCACGCGGCCGGCCTCGCGCCCGAAGTCGAGTTCATCACGCTGTCGAGCTATGGCGCGGGCACCGTCTCGCAGGGCGTTAAGGTCATCAAGGACATCGACAGCGACGTGCATGGCCGCGATATCCTGCTTATCGACGACATCCTGGAATCCGGCCGCACGCTGAGCTACGCCAAGGAGTTGATGTACGAGCGCGGCGCGCGCAACGTCACCATCGCCGTGCTGCTCGACAAGCGCGAGAAGCGCAAGACCGACCTGGAAGCGGACTATGTCGGCTTCGAATGCCCGGACCATTTCGTCGTCGGATACGGCATGGACGTCGCCTACGCTTTCCGCGAATTGCCCTTCGTCGGCGTCGTCACCGGCGACGCCGACCAGGAGAGCTGAAAACACGCCGCTCGCTAATTCCCCCCGTCGTTCGTTTACCGATCGACAAGGAAAGTCTGGTCTTTTCGTGCCGGACTGACTGAAAGGGAATATGATGGCGAAGATCCTGATCACGGAAGACGAGGATTCGCTGCGTCTCTTCGTGGCGCGCGCATTGCGGCTGGACGGCCATGAGACCGTGGAGGCGCCCGATGGCGCCGCAGGGCTCGATGCCCTCACGGAAGGCGGCTTCGACCTCCTGCTGTCCGATATCCGCATGCCTGTGATGGACGGTATCGAACTCGCTCACAAAGCGTCCGCGGCACATCCTGCTCTCAAGATCCTGCTGATGACCGGGTATGCCGAACAGCGCGAACGCGCCGACGACCTCGCCTCGAAGATCGTCGATGTCGTGAGCAAGCCCTTCAGCCTGCCGGATATCCGGCGCGCCGTGGCGCAGGCGCTGGCCGCCTGATCATCGGCGTTCAACGGATGCCGAGCAGCCGCTCCAGATAATCCCGCTCGAAGCCCGGCGCGGCACCCGTGCCGAGACGGCGGCGGATTTCATCGAGAATTTCGCGCGCCCGCTGGATGTCGATCTCTTCCGGGATCTTCGTCTGTCCGCCGGTGTCCGGACCGCGACCATTGACGTTGCGGTCACGGCCAAGGGGGTCGCGCCCGTTGCGCCCGGCCTGCGGAACGCCCATGCCCTGCCCCTGGCCCTCACCCATCGCCTGCATCTGGCTCATCATGCTCTGCGCACCCTGACGCAGCGCCTCCAGCGCGCGGCCCTGGCTGCCCACGGCTGATTCGCCCTGGCTTTGGCCCAGCGCTTCGGAGGCGCCCTTCATCTCGCGGCCGGCCTGGCCGAACCCCTCGCCGGGATCAAGGCCCATGCCCTTCAGGGCCTGCTCGACCTCACCGAGTTGCTTGCCGAGCGCGTCCTGCTGCTCCCTCAGCTTCTTCAGCGCCTCGCGCAGCTGTTCGGCCGTCATCCGGTCCGTCTCCTGCTGCCCGGCGCCGTTGTCGCCCTGCTGCTGCTGTTGTTCACCGTCCTCGCCCGGCATCGGGTCGCCCATCTGCTGGCGGTCCCGCAGCGCCTGGTCGAGCTTGAAGGTCTCTTCCATCAGCTGCTGCTGTTTGCGCATGAGTTCGCCGAGCTTGTCCATCTCCTGGCGCATCGCGTCGTTCTGCTGACCCTGCTGGCCTTGCTGCGGCCGGCCGGCCTGCAGGTTGTTCATCATGCGCTGGAGGTCGGAGAGCATCTGCTGCGCCTGGTCGCGGGCGCCGGAGCGCGCCAGGTTCTCGATCTGGTCCATCATGCGCTGGAGATCCTGCTGGCGCAGGATCTGGCCCTGCTGCTGCGCATTCTCACGCATCTGTCCGTTCTTCGCGGCCTGCCGGGCGAGCTCCTGCATATAAGCCTGCATCGCCTCGCGCAGCTCCTGCATGAGCTTTGCGACCTCCTCGTCCGGCGCATTGCGCTCCAGCGCCTCCGAAAGCGCCTTTTGAGCGTCGCGCAGCCGGCGGTCGGCGAGCGACAGGTTGCCGTCCTCGATGCCGAGCGCGATTTCCCAGAGATAATCCGCCACTTCGCGCAGCTGGTCGTCCGTGCGGGCAAGCTTCATGCGCGCATTGGCCGATTGCAGAAGCAGATAATGCGTCGGGTTCGGAATGGTCTCTTCCGGCCGGATCATCAGCGCCTCGTTGAGCGCGATGGCATGGGGCAGCTGGTTGGCGTCGAGCGCGAAGACCTGCCGCTGCTCGGCGACGGCGGCGGCGAGCGGCTCGAAGAAGGCCTTCGCCGGCAGCACCATTTCCACGGGCTGGCTGCGCCCCTCCTGACCCGCCGCATCCTTGGCGACGAGCGTGATCTTCACGCGCTTGCCGGCCAGCGGATGTTCGGAAAGGTTGCGGCTGGTCGTGCCCTTGGCTTCGCGCGCCGCGCGGCGCGGCAGGTCGAGCCTGTATTCGGGCAGCGGATAGAGCGGCCGCGCCTCCTTGGGCTGGTCGACCGGCACGATCTCGGCATGGGCCTCCTGGAGCCCGTAATCGTCCTTGGCGATGAAGCTGATGTCCAGCGCCGCCGTGACGGTGGCCTTGGGAATGCCGTCGAAGGCAATTTCCGGCACCCTGTCGGGAATGACGGTAAACGTCCACGAGCGGCCGTCGACCGTCAGCGTACCATCCTTCTGGATGCTGTAATGCATGGTCCTGGCGGCGTCAGTGACCGCGACCGGTGGCGCGGCTTCGGTTTTTTCGGCCTCCGCCGTCTCATCCTTCGGCTTGGCCTCCTCAGGGCGGATGGCCGTCGCGGCGGTCTCGCCCGCCGCCTGGTAGGTCGCCTGCTCGTTGCCGCTGCCGCCCGTCACGCGAACCGTCAGTTCGCTGAACTGCGGAATGCGGACCTCGCCCGTCACCGCCTCGCCCTGCCCGTTGCCGGTCAGGAAGACGGGCGCGCGCGACGTATGCGCCGGCGGCGTCACCCAGGCATCGATGCGCACATCCGGCGCCGCCTCGACGGGCGCGCGAACGGAAACGACATCGGCCAGAAGGCCGCCGCGGTTGGAATAGGAGAAGGCAAAAGCGATGGCGACGAGCAGCACCGGCAGCGCGCGCAGCGCATGGCGGTCGTGGCGTGCGATGTCCGGCTCCGGAGCGCCGGTGCGCAGGGCGCCGACCATGCGGGCCATGCGCGCCTGGTGCTCGCGCCACAAGGCGTCCGCAAAGGCATCGCCCCCCGCCGGCCGGTCGTCCTGCACGCGGATGGCCTGGTGAGCAAGCGCATTGCGCGCTTCCAGCATGCGGTCGGCGGCATCGGCCGACGGCCAGACAAGGCCGCGCAGCCGCAGAAGCAGAAGGATTGCGCCGAGCGCGAAGGCAGCGAGCGTTGCGATGTGCAGCCACGCCGGCACGTGGCGGAAATAGCCGAACCAGGTCAGCGCCAGGAAACCCGCCGCGAGCATGAGGACCGGCAAAAGTCGCGGCGCCAGCGCCTCGAGATAGAGCACGATCTTGGCAGCGAGGCGCTTGCCCGCAAGCCGGCGCCCCAGCGAATTGCCAGTCGCCTCCCTCTTGCGCTGCTCTTCAATTGCCATCGTTCACCGCTCGCCGTCGCCTGTTGTCAGGTCTTCGAGGATAACACGCTTTGTGGCGAAGACGAGGGCGCGCGCGAAATCGTGAACGGCATCTTTAGCCGGACGGTCAGGCAAGCCATGCCGGAAGCGAGTCGAGACCGATCAACTCGTCATAGGTGGGACGCGGCCGGATGACGTGAAATTCAGAACCGTTGACCAGCACTTCGGGAACGAGCAGGCGGCTGTTATAGGTGCCGGCCTGTACCGCGCCATAGGCGCCGGCCGAGCCGACGGCGATGAGATCACCCGGCTTCGGCACCGCCATTTCACGGTCCAGCGCCAGATAATCGCCCGTCTCGCAGACCGGGCCGACGACATCCGCGCGGATACGCGGCGCGTTGGCTGCCGAAATGACGACCGGCTCGATTTCGTGCCACGCCTCGTAAAGCGTCGGACGGATGAGGTCGTTCATCGCCGCATCGACCACGACGAAGGTCTTCTCCCCGCCGTCCTTCACATAAAGAACCTCGGTGACGAGAATACCGGCATTGCCGACGATCAGGCGGCCGGGCTCCGTGACGATCCGGCAGCCGAGGCCCTTGAGCTGGTTCTTGACGATCTCCGCATAGGCATCCGGCAGCGGCGGCGGCGCATTGTCGGTCTTGTAGGGAATGCCCAGCCCACCGCCGACATCGACGTGATCGATCGTATGGCCATCGGCGCGCAGCGTCTCGACGAGTTCGCGCAGCAGCCGGAAGGCATCCTCGAAGGGTTGCAGCTCGGTGATCTGGCTGCCGATATGCATATCGATGCCGGTCACCTTGATACCGGGCAGCGTCGCCGCACGGGCATAGACCGCGCGTGCGCGCTCCCAGGAAATGCCGAACTTGTTTTCCTTCTTGCCCGTCGAGATCTTCGCATGGGTGCGGGCATCCACATCGGGATTGATGCGGAAGGAAACATGCGCGACCTTGCCGGCCTTCACCGCGCGGGCGTTGAGCACCTCGAGTTCCGGCTCGGATTCGACGTTGAAGCAGTAGATGCCGGCCTCGAGCGCGAGATCCATTTCACGCGGCGTCTTGCCGACGCCGGAGAACATGATGCGCGAGGCGGGCACGCCGGCGGCAAGCGCGCGGCGCAGTTCCCCCTCGGAAACCACGTCGATGCCGGCGCCGAGCCGGGCGAGCGTCTTGAGAACGGCCTGGTTGGAATTCGCCTTCATGGCGTAGCAGACCAGCGCATCGACGCCTTCGAAAGCCTTGGAGAACACCTTGAAATGCCGCTCCAGCGTCGCCGTCGAATAGACGTAGAAGGGCGTGCCGACCGCCCTGGCGATTTCCGGAACCGGCACATCCTCCGCATGGAGGACGCCGTCACGATGCTCGAAATGGTTCACGCTTGCAGTCCGTTCAGGGCAATTCCGGCTCGGAATCGCGTTGGGAAAAACTAGAGAAGGGGGTCGAGAAGGAAGCGTTTGTCTTCGACCTGCTCGACCTTCTTGCCGTCGACGGTCGTCACGGCCGGCTGCGCGCCGGGCCGCTCGAGGTCGCCCTTGCGGCCGCACGCCGTCAGAACCGCTGCAGAAAGGCAGAGCACGAGCGCCAGCTTGCCGATGTCGATGCGTGTCATGAACGTTCCCTGGAATTGCCGGGTGGAGTGGGCAACATCCTTAGCGAATTCGCCCGCCCTTGTGCACCCTTAATCTGATGATGGATCCTGCAACCGCCTTGATCAGTTGCGCTGCCGCCACCAGGCGATCTGCCGGCGCACCTCCGACGGCGCCGTGCCGCCGTAGCTCTTGCGGCTGGCGACCGACGCCTCGACCGTCAGAACGTTGAAGATGTCGGCGGTGATCGCCGCATGGATCGCCTGCAACTCCTCCAGCGAAAGTTCGGCGAGATCGCAGCCCTTGCTCTCCGCGAGCGCCACCGCACGGCCCGTCACATGATGCGCGTCACGGAACGGCAGGCCAGCCTCGCGCACCAGCCAGTCGGCGAGGTCGGTTGCGGTCGAGTAACCGGAACCGGCCGCGGCCTTCATCCTGTCGGTGCGGATGGTCATGTCGCGCACCATGCCGGTCATCGCGGCAATGGCGAGCTCCAGGCTTTCGGCGGCGTCGAAGACCTGTTCCTTGTCTTCCTGCATGTCCTTGGAATAGGCAAGCGGCAGGCCCTTCATGACCGTGAGAAGCGCGATCAGCGAACCGTTGATGCGGCCGGTTTTGGCGCGCACCAGTTCCGCCGCATCGGGGTTCTTCTTCTGCGGCATGATGGAGGAGCCGGTCGAGAAGGCATCCGACAGGCGGATGAAGCCGAACTGCGGCGTCGACCAGATGACGATTTCCTCGGCCAGGCGCGACAGGTGCACCGAGGCGATGGCGGCGATCGACAGGAATTCCAGCGCGAAGTCGCGGTCGGAAACCGTATCGATGGAATTGCGCGTCGGCTCGCGGAAGCCCAGCGCCCTGGCCGTCATGTGGCGATCGATGTTGTAGCCGGTGCCGGCGAGCGCTGCCGCACCGATCGGGCTTTCGTCGAGATGCTCGATGGCGTGGCGCACGCGCTGGCGGTCGCGGCCGAACATTTCGACATAGGCCATGCAATGGTGGCCGAAGGTCACCGGCTGGGCGGTCTGGAGATGGGTGAAGCCGGGCATGACGGTTTCGGCATGCTCTTCCGCGCGGTCGAGGAAGGCGGCGATAAGGCCGGTCAGCGCCTTCTCGGTCTTCTGCAGCTCTTCCTTCACCCAGAGACGGAAATCGAGCGCCACCTGGTCGTTGCGCGAGCGCGCGGTGTGCAGGCGGCCGGCGGCCGGGCCGATCAGCGTGGCGAGCCGCGCTTCGACATTCATATGGATGTCTTCGAGCTTGCGGGAGAATTCGAAAGCGCCGCTTTCGATCTCTGACAGGATCGTGTCGAGACCGTGAACGATCTTTTCCTTATCGTCCGCCGAAATAATGCCCTGATGGGCGAGCATTTCCGCATGCGCCTTTGAGCCGCGGATGTCCTGGGCATAAAGCTTCTTGTCGAAGCCGATGGAGGCATTTATTTCCTCCATGATCGCATCCGGTCCCGAGGCGAAGCGGCCGCCCCACATCTGGTTCGAGGATTTCGTCTCGGAAGTGCCGTCTGCCATGGGTGCCTGCCTGGAAAAGTGTCCTGGAGAATGAAATGTCAGTGAAGAAGACCCTCGGCCTGCCGGCAGGAAAGCTCATCGCCATTGCCGGGCTCGCCGGACTTCTCGCCGGTGGTGCTGCGATATACGTGAAGGAGAGCCTGTCTGGCAATGCCACGGGCGCCGTCGCGTCGGCCGATCCCGCCGCCTGCCCGCTCGCCGCCGCCCGGGCCGAGGCCATCACGCCCTTCTCGAAGGGCCAGGTCGCCGCCATGCGCACGGTCGACGAGCACCGTCCGCTGCCGGAACTCGTCTTCGACGGCCCCGACGGCAAGAAGAAGACCATCGCCGATTTCGCGGGCAAGACCCTGCTCGTCAATCTCTGGGCCACCTGGTGCGTGCCTTGCCGCGAGGAAATGCCGGCACTCAACGCGCTGGAAAAGGATCTCGGCAGCGACAGGTTCGAAGTCGTGGCGATCAACATCGACACCGGCGACGACGAGAAGCCGAAGACCTTCCTCGACGAGACGAAGGTCCATGATCTTGCCTATTACCGCGATGCCTCGATGGGCGTCTTCAACACGCTGAAGAAGGAAGGCCTCGCCTTCGGCCTGCCCGTCACGCTGCTGATGGACGACAAGGGCTGCCTGATCTCCGCCATGAACGGCCCCGCCGCCTGGGACAGCGGGGACGCCAAGGCACTGATCAACGCAGCGCTGGCCGGCCCGAAGAGCTGACGTCACGCCGCCGCGTAGACGCGCGGCCGGCGGATATCGAGGAAGCCTGCGTCGCCTCTGCGGTGCATGAATTCCGGCGCGGTGTCGAATTCCACCGCCTGGCCGCTCTCCGTCATCGCCAGCACCCGGCGTGAATCCGGCCGGTCGATGACCCGGACAATGCGGGCGGCGATGCCCTGCCCGTCCTCGCGCCAGCTCACATCGGCCGGGCGGAACAGGATCTGCCCGCTGCCGTCGGCAACGCCATCCGCCTCGAAGGCGATGCCATCGACATGGGCCTTGCCGCCGCGGATTTCAGCCTCCAGCCGGTTGGCATCCCCCAGGAAATTCATCACGAAGGCATCGGCGGGATTGCGGCACACCGCCTCGGGCGTGCCCTCCTGCACGATCTTGCCCTTGTTGAGGATGACGACGCGGTCGGCGAGGTCGAGCGCCTCTTCCTGGTCATGCGTCACGAAAAGCGTGGTGATGCCGAGTTCGTCATGGATCTTGCGCAGCCAGCGGCGAAGATCGCGCCTGACATTCGCATCCAGCGCGCCGAAAGGCTCGTCGAGCAGCAGCACGCGCGGATCGACGGCAAGCGCGCGCGCCAGCGCCACGCGCTGCCGCTGGCCGCCGGAGATCTGGCCGGGGAAACGGTCCTTGAGGCCGCTCAGCTGCACGAGGTCGAGCAATTCCTTGACACGCGCGGCAATGGCCTGCGGCGAACGCTTTATCTTCGAGACCTTCATGCCGAAGGCGATGTTCTCACCGACGGTCATATGCGGGAAGAGCGCATAGTGCTGGAAGACGAAACCGACGCCGCGATCGCGCACCGGGATCTCCGTGGCATTCTCGTCGCCGAAATAGATCGCGCCGGCATCGGCATATTCGAGCCCGGCGACCATGCGCAGGATCGTCGTCTTGCCGGAGCCGGACGGGCCCAGCAGTGCGACCAGCTCGCCGCTGTCGATATCGAGCGAGACGCCATGCACGGCGCGAAAGGTCTCGAACTCTTTGACCACATTATCGAGGCGGATCTTCACGGCTTGACCTCCGGAGTGACGGTATCGGCGCCCGCAAGAGCGGAAGGACGCTGGATGCGGCCCGCACCCTGCCGCTCGAGCGCCACCTTGACGACGAGCGTGACGATGGCGAGGCCGGCGAGGATGGATGCGGCGGCAAACGAGCCGGCCGCATTGTAATCGTGATAGAGCAGCTCGATATGCAGCGGCAGCGTGTTCGTCTGGCCGCGGATATTGCCCGAGACGACCGAGACCGCGCCGAATTCCCCCATCACGCGCGAATTGCACAGCACGACGCCATAGAGCAGCGCCCATTTGATATTGGGCAGCGTGACGGAGAAGAAGGTGCGCCAGCCGCTAGCGCCAAGCGACGTCGCGGCTTCTTCGAGATCGCGGCCCTGCGCCTGCATGAGCGGGATCAGTTCACGCGCCACGAACGGTGCGGTGACGAACATGCTGGCCAGCACGATGCCGGGCAGCGCAAACAGGATCTTGATCTCCATCGTTTGCAGCGCATGACCGAACAGGCCCTGGAGGCCGAACACGAAGAGATAGGCGACGCCCGCAACGATAGGCGAGACCGAGAACGGGATCTCGATGATGACGGTCAGCAAGCGCTTGCCGGGAAAATCGTGTTTGGTGATCGCCCAGGCCGCAGCCACGCCGAAAGCGGTGTTGATGGGCACAGCGATCAGCGCCGTGACGACCGTCAGCATGATGGCATGGCGGGTATCGGGATGGGCGATGGCGGCCCCGAAATAGGCCACACCCTTCGAGAATGCCTCAACGCCGATGACGACAAGCGGCGCGACGATCATCAGCCCGACCAGAACGAGGACGAACGTGAGGAGAATGCGTCGGAAGACCGGATTGTCGCCCACGCGCGGCGGCTTGCCTTTTCCAGGATGCGCCATGGTCAGCCCCTCACCGTGTAGCGCAGGGCACGGGCCTGCATGAGATTCGTGATCGCCAGCATGACGAAGGCGGTCAGCAGCATGACGGAGGCAATCGCGGCAGATGCCGGATAGTCGTATTCCTCGAGCCGGATGAAGGCGAGAAGTGCGGTGATCTCCGTCGAGAATGGCTGGTTGCCGGCGATGAAGATGATCGCACCGAATTCGCCCAGGCTGCGCGCGAAGGACAGCGACACGCCGGCCAGGAGCGCCGGCGTCAGCAGCGGCAGGATCACGGTCACGAAGATCGAGAGATCGCTTGCCCCCAGCGTCTGCCCCGCCTCTTCCAGAGCCGGGTCGAGTTCTTCCAAGACCGGCTGCACGGTTCGCACGATGAAGGGAATGCTCGTGAAGCTCATGGCGACCATGATGCCGAGCGGCGTATAGGCGACCTTGATGCCGACGAGCGACAGCGGTCCGCCGAACCAGCCGTTGGCGGCAAAGAGCGTCGTCAGCGCAATGCCGGCAACGGCGGTCGGCAGCGCGAAGGGCAGGTCCACCAGCGCATCGACAAGCCGGCGCCCGGGAAAGCGGTAGCGCACGAGAACCCAGGCGAGCGCCAGGCCAAAGACGAGATTGAACGCCGTTGCCGCAAGCGCGCAGGTGACTGTCACGCGATAGCTCGCGACCGCACGGTCGGAGGAGATGATCCGCCAGTAGTCCTCAGGGCCCAGGCTCGCCGCCTTGAAGACGAGCGCGGCCAGCGGCAGCACGACGATGATGGCCACATAGACGAGGGTGATGCCGAGCGCGAGCGGCAATCCTGGCAATACACGCCGTCTCAAGCGCATGGTCCTTTCTCATGACAACAACCGGCGGGCTTCTAGCCCGCCGGTTGCCCTACAAACAATAATCGAAGGGATCAACGGCTACCGTAGATCTTGTCCAGCGTGCCGCCCTCGGCGAAGTGCTCTTCGGAGATCTTCTTCCAGCCGCCGAACACGTCGTCGACATTCACGAGGCGGATTTCCGGGAACTGGTCCTTGAATTCGGCGGCGACCTTCTCGTCATGGACGCGATGGCCGAACTCGGCCGCGATCTTCTGGCCCTCGGGCGCATAGAGGAAATCCAGATAGGACTTGGCAAGGTCACGGCTGCCCCTGGCATCCGCCACCTTGTCGACGATGGCGACCGGGAACTCGGCGAGCAGCGAAACGGACGGCACAACGCTTTCGAACTTGTCTTCGCCATATTGCTTGGCGATCGACTTGGTCTCGGCTTCGAAGGTGATGATCACGTCGCCGATCTCGCGCTCGACAAAGGTCGTCGTCGCCGCGCGGCCGCCGGTGTCGAAGACCGGGACGTTGTCGAAGATTTTAGTGACGAATTCCTCGACCTTGGCCGGATCGTTGTTGAAGGCTTCCTTGGCGTAGGCGGTGGCGGCCAGATAGGTGTAGCGCGCATTGCCCGACGTCTTCGGGTTGGGGAAGACGACCTTCACGTCGTCGCGGGCGAGGTCCGACCAGTCCTTGATGTTCTTCGGGTTGCCGGCGCGAACGAGGAAGGACGGGAAGGAGTAGAAGGGCGAGGCGTTGTTCGGGAACTTCTGCTGCCAGCCTTCGGCGACGAAGCCGTTCTTCACGAGGAAGTCGATATCCGTCACCTGGTTGAAGGTCACAACGTCAGCCTCGAGGCCTTCCACGATGGCGCGCGCCTGCTTGGACGTTCCGCCGTGCGACTGGTCGATGGTGACGCCCGGATGCTGCTTCACGAAGGCTTCGTTCTCCGCGGCAAACAGCTCGCGCGCAACATCGTAGGAGGCGTTCAAAAGCTTGTCGGCGGCATGCGCGGAGATCGGAGCGGCAAGACCGAGAAGGGCCGCGCCGAGAAGGAGAATGCGTTTCATATGAACACCCCAATGCGATAAGAATTGAGGCAGACAATACCGGCAGGCCAGCGACCATCCGAGACACGGCCCTGTCGCGGCTCTCACAGCAGGCGAAACAATTTTCCCCGAAACCAAGCTTTGGCGGATTCTTCCGCCGCTCAGCGCGTCGGAACCGGCACTTCGCCGCGGTAGTCGTAGAAGCCGCGGCCGGATTTGCGGCCGAGCCAGCCGGCCTCGACATACTTCACCAGCAGCGGGCAGGGGCGGTACTTGGAATCGGCGAGACCGTCATGCAGGACCTGCATGATGGAGAGGCAGGTATCCAGGCCGATGAAGTCGGCAAGCTGCAACGGGCCCATGGGATGATTGGCGCCGAGCTTCATGGCGGTGTCGATGGCCTCCACCGAGCCGACGCCTTCATAGAGCGTATAGATCGCCTCGTTGATCATCGGCAGCAGGATGCGGTTGACGATGAAGGCGGGGAAATCTTCCGCCACCGTAATGGTCTTGTCCAGCGTGGCGACGAATTCCTTCGCGGCGGAGAAGGTACTTTCCTCCGTGGCGATGCCGCGCACGAGTTCCACCAGCTTCATGACCGGAACCGGGTTCATGAAGTGGATGCCCATGAAGCGTTCCGGCCGATCGGTGGCGGAGGCAAGGCGTGTGATCGAAAGCGAGGAGGTATTGGTGGCAAGGATCGCCTCGGGCTTCAGCACCGAACAGACTTGACCGTAGATCTTGCGCTTGACGGTCTCGTCCTCGGTCGCAGCCTCGATGACCAGGTCCGCATCCGAGAGATCGTTGACGTCGGTGGAGCCCTTGATGAGCGCCAGCGCCTTCTTGCGGTCCTCGTCGGACATCTTGCCGGACGAAACCTGCCGGGCGAGATTGCCGTGAATCGTGGCGAGGCCGGCTTCGATCCGCTCGGCGGACAGGTCGTAGATATGGACCTTGTATCCGGCAAGGGCAGCAACATGCGCGATGCCGCATCCCATCTGGCCCGCACCCACAATACCGACGTTCTTGATCATCGCGCCCATCGCCTCGTCATTTCAGCCCGAGCCCAGTGCGCAGGCAAAAAAACACCGGGCCGGTCAAGCCGGCCCGGTGAAATTGATAAAGGCACGCGACGGATATTTCCAGTGAAAACATCGTCGCAAAGACGGCGCGATGCCGGCTCAAAGCGCCTTTTCGAACTGCGGGAGGACTTCGAAGAGGTCACCGACGAGGCCGTAGTCTGCGACCTGGAAGATGGGGGCTTCCTCGTCCTTGTTGATGGCGACGATGACCTTACTGTCCTTCATGCCGGCAAGGTGCTGGATGGCGCCAGAGATGCCGCAGGCGATGTAAAGCTGCGGAGCGACGACCTTGCCCGTCTGGCCGACCTGCCAGTCGTTGGGGGCGTAGCCCGCATCCACCGCAGCGCGCGATGCGCCGACGGCCGCACCAAGCTTGTCGGCGACGGGCAGGATCACCTCCTGGAACTTCTCCGACGAGCCGAGCGCACGACCGCCCGAGATGATGATCTTCGCCGAGGTCAGCTCCGGACGATCCGACGAGGACAGCGCGTCCTTGACATGGGTGGAAAGGCCCGGGTTTGCCGCGGCAGCCACGGTCTCAACCGGCGCATTGCCACCTTCGCCCGCTGCGGCAAACGACGCCGTGCGCACGGTGATCACCTTTTTAGCGTCGGTCGACTGCACCGTCTGGATGGCATTGCCCGCATAGATCGGACGCTTGAACGTGTCGGGGCTCACCACCTCGATGATTTCCGAGACCTGCGCGACATCGAGCAGGGCCGCAACCCGCGGCGCCACGTTCTTGCCGACCGAGGTGGCCGCCGCGACGATGGCGTCATAGCTGCCGGCCAGCGACACGATGAGGGCGGCCAGCGGCTCGGCCAGGTTGTTGGCAAGGCTCGCATCGTCGGCGACGAGAACTTTCTTCACGCCCGCAAGCTTGGCAGCCTGTTCGGCGGCGGCCTTGGCGCCGGAGCCGGCGACGAGCACATGCACGTCGGAGCCGATCTGCGAAGCGGCCGTCAGCGCCTTGGCGGTTTGGTCGGAAAGGGTGGCGTTGTCGTGGTCTGCCAGAAGAAGAATGGCCATATCGTGATCTCCTCGATCTTCCTTACAGAACGCCTGCGGTCTTCAGGCTCGCCACCAGTTCGGCGACGTCCTTGACCTTGACGCCGGCCTTGCGGCCCGAGGGTTCCTCGGTCTTCAGCACCTTCAGGCGCGGGCTCGTATCGACGCCGAAGTCGCCGGGCGTCTTCTTGTCGAGCGGCTTCTTCTTCGCCTTCATGATGTTGGGAAGCGAGGCATAGCGCGGCTCGTTCAGACGCAGGTCCGTCGTCACGACGGCCGGAAGCTTCACTTCGATGGTCTGCAGGCCGCCGTCGACTTCGCGCGTCACCTGGGCCGAACCCGAGCCGATCTCGACCTTGGAGGCGAAGGTCGCCTGCGCCCAGCCGAGCAGCGCCGACAGCATCTGGCCGGTCTGGTTGGAATCGTCGTCGATCGCCTGCTTGCCGACGATGACGAGACCGGGCTGTTCGGCCTCGACGACGCCCTTCAGGATCTTGGCGACCGCCAGCGGCTCGACGGCATCCTCCGTCTCGACCAGCACCGCCCGGTCCGCGCCCATGGCGAGCGCCGTGCGCAGCGTCTCCTCGGCCTTCGCCGGGCCGATCGACACCACGACCACTTCCTCAGCCTTGCCGGCCTCCTTCAGACGAAGCGCCTCTTCAACCGAAATCTCGTCGAACGGGTTCATCGACATCTTCACATTCGCAAGCTCGACACCCGAGCCATCCGCCTTCACGCGAATCTTCACGTTGTAGTCAACGACCCGCTTGACTGGCACAAGGATCTTCATGGCTTCCTTCCTTACATATGTCCGCGAGGGGAAAATGCGCCTTTCGAGGGCGCCCTGATTGTCGGTTGGCGACATCGATACGCGTTTTTTCCCCAATTACAATGCGGCACGGCTCCTCTCCGCATGAAAACGCGGCCGGTTATAAGTAACGTTTACGTCAAGGTCAAATTTCTGGCGTTGCCCGCTTTACCGACCCCAATGCGTCGGGGGAACGGAGGGGCGCTCGGCCGCGTCGTCAGAGGGAACCGGGCTCTGCTCCGCATGGCGAACGGCCTTCGGCGTGACGATGGTGCGGTCGAAGAGCGGAACGCCCCGTCGGCGCAGCACCAGCACGAGTAACGCACCGGCAAGGATGCCGCCGACATGCGCACCCCACGACACGCTGCCGTCGCCATCCACCGCCAGCATGTAGAACTGCTGGGCGATCCAGAAGGCGAGCGGAATGACCGCCGGCAGCGGCAGCGGAATGCGGAAGAACACCAGGACCCAGACGCGCACCTTCGGATGCAGCAGGAAATAGGCCGCCACCACGCCGGAAACGGCCCCCGACGCGCCGATCAGGGGCGCTTCGGAGGACGGCTGCACAAGCCCGTGCACAAGCGCGCCCGCCGCGGCACAGGCGAGATAGAACACCAGGAAACGGAAATGCCCGAGCGCATCCTCGACATTGTCACCGAACACCCAGAGGAACAGCATATTGGAGGCGAGATGCATGAAATCGCCATGCAGGAACGCGTAGGTGATGTAGGTGGCGTTCTCCGGGACGAGCACCAGCCCCGGCTCGAGGTCCGCGAAATCGAACACGACGGCGGGGATATAGCCGAGCCCGACGACCGCCGCATCGGAAAAGGCCTGCGTCGAGGCAAGGCCCGTTACCAGCCAGACCATGACATTGATGGCGATCAGGCTGATCGTGACATACTGGACCTTGATGTATTTCAGGGAATTCGCGTCATGCAGCGGTATGAACATGGGTCCCCTTCCGGCCTCGCCCTGGCGGGGACCTTACCTGTTCTGCCCCGGCACCCACAATATGTCCGTACGGCCCTTTTCGTTCACCCAGCGTGCGGCGACGAAGAGGAAATCCGACAACCGGTTGATATAGGCGACCGCAGCCGCCGAGACCGGCTCCCCCTCGCAATCCTGCAGGGCGACGATGCGGCGTTCGGCGCGCCGTGCCACGGTGCGCGCCACATGCAGGGCCGCAGCCGCGGGCGTGCCGCCCGGCAGGACGAAGGAACGCAGCGGCTCCAGATCGGCGTTCAACGCATCGATTTCCTTTTCCAGCCTGTCGACCTGCGACTGGGCGATGCGGAGCGGCTCGTATTCGGGCTTCTTGCCCGTATCCGGCGTCGCGAGATCCGCGCCGAGATCGAACAGGTCGTTCTGGATACGCATGAGGGTGCGGTCGAGCGAAGGATGACCGGCAAGGTGCTGGCGCGCCAGGCCGATGCAGGAATTGGCCTCGTCGACCTCGCCGTAGGATTCCACGCGCAGGTCGTGCTTCTTGCGCCGCGGGCCGGCGACGAGCCCGGTCGTCCCGTCATCGCCCGTGCGGGTATAGATCTTGTTGAGCTTGACCATCAGCCGCGACCGCCTCCGGTCACCCACAGCGTCAGCATGATGAGCACGATGGCGATCGCCTGCAGCAGCACGCGGGCCTGCATCAGCTTGTTCGACGTGTTGCCGCTGCCGCCCTTGGCCATGTTGACGAGGCCGCGCACCAGCACGATGGCGACAAGGCCCATGACGAGCAGCGTCAGGAAGGTGAGGAAGGAAGACATGCCAGCGTTCCGGTTTGATTTCTGTCAGCCCATTCACATAGGGCATTTCGCGCAAAGTGCACGCATTTTGCGTTGCCATGCCTGCGACGCCGCGCCGCGTCAGCCAAGGCGGCCGATGATACGGTAAAACAGCGACGCCGGCAGCAGCTTCTTGAGCAACGCCCCCTGCCGGGCCGGCGTGGTCACGATGTAATGCGGGCGCGGCGACCGCGCCGTCAGCGCATGGCGCAGCACGGCATGCACCGCCTCGGGCCCCAGCTTGCCGCGCGCCGGCTTCGATTCGCCGCGCAAGCGCTGGAGCTGCCGGCGATACTCGTCCGCATGCACGGAGTTCTCGAGGTCGATGTTCTTTTCGATCTGCGTGAGCGCATTGGCGGTGAAGCGGGAGGCGATCGGCCCCGGCTCGATGAGGCTGACATGGATGCCGGAGCCCGCAAGCTCCATGCGCAGGGTCAGCGACAGGCCCTCCAGCGCGAATTTCGAGGCGTTGTAGGCGCCCCGCCAGCGATAGGGCACGATGCCGAGGATGGACGAGCACTGCACGATGCGGCCATGGCCCTGCCGGCGCATGACCGGAATCACCCGCCGCGTCAGGTCGTGCCAGCCGAAGACATTGGTCTCGAACTGCGCCCGCAGCACCTCGACGGAAAGATCCTCGACGGCGCCGGCCTGGCCGTAGGCGCCATTGTTGAAGAGGGCATCGAGCCGCCCGCCGGTGCGCGCCAGCACGTCTTCGGTGAGCGCGGCGATGGTGTCCGGCTTCGTATAGTCCATCAGCAGCGCCTCGATGCCGTCGGCGGCAAGGCCAACGCGATCCTCCTCGCGCCGAACCGTGGCGAAGACGCGCCAGCCTTCCGCCTTCAGCGCACGCGCGCAATAAGCCCCGATCCCCGACGAGCAGCCGGTGACGATGATGCTGGGCCGGTCGGCGGCGCTTGGAGAAGACATGACGGTTTCCTGTACAAAGTCGCCACCCTTTCCCATATTCACTGGCCAGGGTCCCGCGCGGCGACGCGCACGCTGGCCGGAGAATCTGAAATAGGACATAACCCCTTAAACCAAATCCGGTTTAAGGGGTTATGTCCTGACAGACAATGAGACAGGCAGCCGCAAACGGCCGCGAACGAACTGGAATTGCCGATGCCAAGCCCCATCCGCGTTGCCTACAGGGTCATTTTCGACGCGATCTGGCATTTCTCCGAAGATGATGGCTGGGCCATGGCAAGCCATGTCGCCCTTTCGACCCTGCTCGCCATCTTCCCGTTCCTGATCTTCGGCACCGCGCTCGGCTCGTTCCTCGGCGCGGACCAGTTCGCCGAGACCGCCGTCCACCTCATCTTCGACACATGGCCGGAATCGATCGCCGCCCCCATCTCGCGCGAGGTCGTGGCCGTGCTGACGATCCCGCGCGGCGGCCTGCTGACGGTGTCGGTGCTCGCCGCCGCCTATTTCGCCTCGAACGGCGTGGAGGCGCTGCGGGTTTCGCTCAACCGCGCCTATCGCGTGGCGGAGACCCGCTACTGGTACATCACGCGCCTCGCCAGCCTGGGCTTCGTGATTGCCGGCGTGGTGGCGCTTGCCGTCCTCAGCATCGTGCTCGTCGCGGCACCGCTTGCCGTGCGCGCCACCGGCGACTGGCTGCCCTGGCTGACCTATGTCTATTCCTGGGTGGAGAGCTGGGGGCTCTTCGGCACGGTCCTGGTGCTGCTCGTCGGCCTGTTGATCGCCCATCTCTGGCTGCCTGCAGGGCGGCGAAAGATCGCCGACGTGCTGCCCGGCATCCTCTTCACGCTCATCGCCTGGAGCATCGGCGCCTATGCCTTCGCCTCCTATCTCGCGACATTCTCCAGCTATGTCTCGACCTATGCGGGCCTCGCCTCGATCATGGTCGCGCTGGTCTTCCTCTACATTATCGGCGCGATCTTCATCATCGGGGCGGAAATCAACGCCGCCTTGCTGAAATATCGCGTCAAGCACCTCGTTCTCGACCGCATTCGCGGCGTGAAGAAGCAGCCGCAGGCCGAACAGGAATCAATCGAAGACGAAGCCATAGCCCGCGAGCAGGGCGCGAATGCCGGCCGGTGAGACGCCCCTCTCCCGATAGGCGGCGATGCCGGTATCCTGGTTGCTCTTCGAAAGCTTTCGCCCGTCCGCACCCAAAACCAGTCCATGATGCCGGTAGGTCGGCGCCGGCAGACCGAGCAGACATTGCAACAGCCGATGCACCGCGGTTGCGTGGAAGAGGTCCTGCCCCCGCACCACATCGGTCACGCCCTGCGCCGCGTCGTCCAGCACCACGGCAAGATGATAGCTCGCCGGTGCATCCGGCCGCGACAGCATGACATCGCCCCAGCGTTCCGGGCGGGCCGGCACGGAGCCGGTCTCGCCGTCCGGCCCCGCCCCGGTTTCCTGCCATTCCAGCAGCGACGGGGCCAAGGCTCGCGCCTTGTCCATGTCGAGACGCCAGGCGTGCTGGCGTCCCGCCGCAATCCAGTCGAGCGCCTGTCCACGGTCGAGCGAGCGCTCCTCCGTCGGGTAGAGCGGCGCACCGTCCGGATCGCGTGGCCAGTCGCCACCCGCCGCCTCCACCCGGGCCTTCACCTCACCCCGGCTCAGGAAGCCCGGATAGAGCACACCCATTTCCTTCAGCCGCTCCAGCGCTTCGCCGTAGAACGCCACATGCTCGGACTGGCGGCGTACCGGCTGTTCCCATTCAAGGCCGAGCCAGGCGAGATCGCGGTAGATCGCCTCTTCGAATTCGGGTCGCGAGCGGGCGGGGTCTATGTCTTCCATGCGCAGCAGGAAGCGGCCGCCGCTCGCCGCAGCGAGATCGTGGTTGAGGATCGCCGACACCGCGTGGCCGAGATGCAGCAACCCGTTCGGGCTCGGCGCGAAGCGAAAGACACGATTTTTTGACAAAGCACTTGGCATGGGGTCTTCTGCCATGAACGCCCCCTGTCCGTCACTACGGGCGTCTGGCGAGACCGGCCCAGAGAGGCGCCCGCCGGACAAAGATCGAGGCCGCTTGGAAAAATGCAACTGCACATGATCAGGACGGATGCGGATGTCGCAGCGGGTCTCGTCGACCTCGCTTTGCTCGACGCCCGTCTTTTCAGCGTCATCGACAAGGCGGGGCCCGTGCCTCTGCGGCGGCTGGAACCCGGCTATCGCGGCCTTGCCGGCATCATCGTCTCGCAGATGGTATCGCGCGCCAGCGCCGATGCGATCTGGCGCCGGCTGGAAACGGCGGCCGGCGACATCACGCCCCACCACGTGCTCGGCCTGTCGGACGAGGATTGCCGGGCCATCGGCCTGTCGCGCGCCAAGACGGATACGCTGCGCCGCGCGGCAGAGGCCGTCGACCGCGGCGATCTCGACCTCGATGCCGTCTGCCATCTCGACGCACCCGCCGCCACCCGCACGCTCACCGCCATCAAGGGCATCGGCCGCTGGACGGCGGACGTCTACCTGCTGTTTTGCGGCGGCCATCCCGATATCTTTCCGTCGGGCGATATCGCATTGCAGAACGCCGTCGCCCATGCGCTCGGCCTCGCGGTGCGGCCAAGCCCGCAGGAACTGGATGGCATCGCCGAGCGATGGGCGCCCTGGCGCGGCGTTTCCGCCCGGCTTTTCTGGGCATATTATGCGCGGGAGATGCGCCGGGAGGTCGCTCCGGTGCTCGAAGGCTGAAAAACGCGAAATAGCTTGTTTTCGCTTTTCATTCCCCGCTTCACAATGCTGTAACAACGCGCCTAATATAGAAGGGCAGATGCCGAATCGCTCAGGAGAAGCCCTTGACGATTTCAGTTTCACCACAGGCCCTGCCAGCTCTTGTACTGAATGCTGACTACAGGCCGCTGAGTTACTACCCCTTGTCGCTCTGGTCATGGCAGGACGCGATCAAGGCCGTATTTCTTGACCGCGTAAACATCATTGCCGAATACGAACACTCGGTGTCCTCGCCGAGTTTCTCGATGCGCCTGCCAAGCGTCGTGTGCCTGAAAACCTACGTGCAGCCGTCACGCCACCCGGCCTTTACCCGGTTCAACGTGTTCCTGCGCGACAAGTTCGAATGCCAGTACTGCGGGTCGCCGCACGATCTGACCTTCGACCATGTCATCCCGCGCGCCCATGGCGGCGAGACGACCTGGCAGAATGTGGTCGCTGCCTGCTCCCCGTGCAATTTGAGAAAAGGCAGCAAGCTGCCGAAGCAGGCGGGCATGCACCCGCATCAGAAGCCCTACCAGCCGACGGTTCAGGATCTGCACAACAACGGGCGACTGTTTCCACCCAACTATCTCCACGAAAGCTGGATGGACTATCTCTACTGGGACGTCGAGCTGCAGCCCTGACCGGCTGCGGGAATCATGCCTTGGCCGACCGCACGCCGGAGAAGGCGATCGCGGCGAGGATCAGGCTTGCAATCACGTTCCAGCCGGCAAAGGACAGGCCGAGGAAGCGGAAGGATGCTTCCGTGCACGACGGTCCGTGCTTGCTGTTGAGATCGGCGAGCAGGTCGCCCGCATTCTGCGTGACACCCTGGGCCGTCGTCGCGCAGGTTGCCGGTCCCTCCCAGAAACCCCATTCGACGCCCGCATGATAGACACCCATGCCGGCGCCAACGAGCATCATGATGCCGGCGATCGCAAGCAGCGTGCGCGTGAGCCAGGCCGGGCCGCCGAAGAGCGCCGAGGCCAGCGCCGCAAGAGCGACCGGGATGCCGTAATAATAGGGGTCACGCTGCAACAGGCAGAGCGCGCAGGGGATGTAACCGCCGATATGCTCGAAGCCCAGGGCGCCGCCCACCGTCGCCACCATGCCGAGGGTGAGCAGCGCGGAGGAGACCACGGGCGAGGAAACACGTTGGAAAGACATGGATGCTCCAGTTCAAGACAGATCCCGGGCGGCATCAACCGGCGAGGGAAACGCGATGACGGCGGCAGAAGCGGCCGCATCCCGTATTCGCGGACATTTACCACCTGCCGTCGCCAAGTAAATCACCGCACGAACATGTGATGCATTCTTGCCGTCCGGAAACGTCCATTCTCGCATCCGGAAATCCGTTCGCCGCCTTCAGGAGGAAGCTGTCTCCAGGGGCTGCAATACGGCTTCGGCCAGCGCCGCCTCGCGCATCGGTGCCGCCTTGTCCCGGTAGTCGGCATCCATCGCCATATCGGCAAACGCCCGGCGGTTTGGATAGCGGACGAGCGCCACAGCGTCCCAGGCCTGTCCGGGCTCCGCCGAAAGCGCCGGGAGGCCGCTGCCGACATAAACGATCTCCGCCCCGAACCGGGCGACGATCGGCGTGGCGACGGCGAGGTACTCCGCATATCGCTCCCTGCCGCCGTCTTCCCGGAACCGCAGGAGATTCAACATGACGACGGGTTGTCCGTCGTCGTCGTTCAGGAAGCTTTCGAAAGCATCTTCAATGAGGGTAAGCATTGCGACCTCGAATCTTGGATAATCGCCGGGTTCGGCCTGACGCAACGCGCCGGTTACGGCCAGCAATCCAGGCTAAAGGGAGTGGCCAGGGATCAGAATGCCGGAAGCGTGAAAAAATCTGCCCGATCCTGCGGGCGGCGCTTTCGCCGGGCGGGCGAAGCGCCGATCCGCATCACGACGCTCGCCCGGACGAGCACGCAACGTCACCGACGCATGGTAAGGCAGCTACGCGGACTGCATCCTGCGACCGACAAATTCGTTGTACAGGCGCTGCTGAGTGATGGCATCGCGCTTTGGGGCGCCGCCAAACGTACGGGAATATTCGCGGCTGAACTGCGACACGCTTTCGTAGCCGACCTGGTAGGCAGCGTCGGCCACGTTTGCATCTTCGATCACCATCAGGCGCCGCGCCTCGAGCAGGCGCAACTGCTTCTGGAACTGCAGCGGCGTCATCGATGTCATCGCCTTGAAGTGCTGATGAAACGATGAAAGGCTCACGCCCGCCGCTTCCGCCAGATCCTCCACACGAAGCGTCCGGGCGATGTCCTCGTGCATGAGGTGGAGGGCTTTCGCGATCCGGGCGGCGTTCGACTCAGGCTCGACCAGCTTGCAGAGTTCGCCGCCGTTCGGGCCACTCAAGAGCCAGTAGCAGATCTCGCGCATGACGGACGGAAAAAGGATCGGGATCGCCTTGGGCGTGTCGCACATCCGCAGGAGGCGCAGGGCACACTCGGCCAAGGGTTCATCGACCTGCCGCACGAACAGGCAGGGACCGGAATCGCCTGGAGGCGCCGGCGGCGCTTCGAGCTGTTCCAGCACGTCGCGGATCATCGCCACGTCCAGCGCAAGCATCAGTCCGGTATAGGGCGCATCGGGGCTTGCCTCGACGATGTGCCCCGTCGCCGGCAGCGCCATGCCGACCGCCAGGCACTCCATCGCACCGTAACGAAGCGTGTCCTCACCCACGACGATTTCCTTCGCCCCCTGGAGCACGATGCAGATCGACGGCTTGTAGACCTGCTGCATCCGCATCCTCTCTTTGAAGGAACGGACGATATAGAAGCTGTCGATCGGCGTCGGGAATGCGCCCTGCCCGCCGCCCTGGGCCTCGATATAGGCGTCGACGGCTCCGAACAGCGATGGCGGCACACGCACCTCCGGAGGTTTGCGAGGCCAGCGCAACACCCGGCCCTCAACAGGCAACCTATCGTCGCCTGCAGGATCGGGCAAGTTTTTTGAGGCTTCCGGCATTCTGATCATCAGACACTCCATCTAGCTTGAGGATGCGAACCAAGCGAGGAGTGCGTCGAACATGACAGAAGCCGCCGCACGGTCAATAGCAATGAAGCAAAAGATATTGCCTCGTGGCCTACGAAGGCACGCAGGCGCAGGCGTCCAGCCTCGTGACGATCGGCTCCCGCCTTCTTGGGCCGGCGTCGGGGCCTGCCATCGTCGGCGTGGTCGGCGATGCGGTGACGGCTGCGCCGGCACCCAATAGCCTCGGCCCGGGGCTGCCGGCCGGTCCCGATCGCAAACGCCCAGGCCGGCCCGGACCGGCCCAGACCAGCCTTGCCCTGCTGATCGCAAACCGGCGGATCGCCGCTTTGCTGGAGGTGGGGTGACCCTCGCCGCCTCCCGGTCGGCCGCAATCCGCGCTGTTTTGAACAGCCGCCCGGCGAGGCCGCACCTATCGCAACCGAGTACCCGCATCCAGAAAGGAACCATCAAGATGTCCAATGCCGATACCTCACGCCGCACCTTCATGACCCTCGCGGCAGCGACGCCCGCCGTTCTCGCCATGGGAGGGGCGGCATCAGCCCAGACAACCGCTCTTCCCGGCGCCGGCAAGGCGGCCGTCGTTACCGGCTCGTCGCGGGGCATCGGCGCGGCGACCGCAAGACGCCTGGCGCGCGATGGCTTTGCCGTGACCGTGAACTACCTCACGAACCGTGATCTCGCCGCCCGCGTCGTGGCCGACATCGAGGCGGCTGGCGGGCGCGCGATCCTCCAGCAGGCGGACGTCGCCGACCCCGCAGCGGTCAAGGCCCTTTTCGACGCCAATGATCAGGCATTCGGAGGCGTCGACGTGGTGGTCAACAATGCTGGCATCATGAATGTCGGCCCCTTCGCCCAGATGACGGACGACGCCTTCGACCGCATGATGGCCACCAATGTCAAAGGCAGCTTCAATGTGCTGCGCGAGGCGGCGCGGCGGACGCGTGACGGCGGCCGGATCATCAGCCTGGCCTCGAGCATCATCAAGACGCCACCCCCGGCGACCGGTGCCTATGCCGCCACGAAAAGCGCCCAGGTGCTCTTTTCCAGCGTGCTTGCGAAGGAACTGGCCGGTCGCAATATCTCGGTCAATGCAGTGGCGCCCGGAGCCGTCGACACGCAACTCCTCCGGCAACACGGTGAAGAAGCGCTCCGCGGCATTCCCGAACAGACCCCCCTCGGTCGCCTGGGCCTGCCGGACGACATCGCCGGCGTCATCGCGCTTCTCTGCTCGCAGGACGGCGCCTGGGTCGACGCTCAGACCGTATTCGCGAACGGTGGGCTGGGTTGACGGAGAAACGCCCGTTGATTGCAAACGGGCGTATCCCGGCCGGTTTTCGCCGATCCAATGCCGAGATCGAGGCGGCGCGACATTGCGAGGCTTCCCGAGCCTCGCTAACGTCGATTGAACCCGGTCAATGAGGTTAGTGATCATGCAAAACACGAAAAACCCTTCGGCGAAGGTCATCCTGATCACGGGTGCCGGCCGCGGCATCGGCGCGGCGCTGGCCGGCGCGGCCGCAGCGGAGGGTCACTACGTGGCTGCGAATTATCGTTCGGAGAGCGCCGAGGTCGATCAACTGGTGTCTCGCCTGAAGGACGGCATCGGTATTCGGGCAGATGTCGGCATCGCCGAGGATGTTCAGCGCCTGATCGAGGAAACGCTCGCGCATTTCGGCCGCATCGACTGCGTGATCAACAATGCCGGCATCGGCGAAGTCTGCCCGATCGACCGTCTCGATCTCGCGCTTTTCCAAAAGACGCTTCATGCCAACCTGACGAGTGCGTTTCTTGTCTCGCAGGCGGCATGGCCCCACATGACCCGGGACGGTGGCCGGCTGATCTTCATGTCGTCGACCGCCGCCCGCACCGGCGGCGGGCTTTCCGCCGCCTATGCCGCGTCGAAAGGCGGCGTCGAGAGCCTGATGCACGCCTATGCCACCGCGCTCCGCCCGCACCGGATCACGGCGAATGCCATAGCGCCCGCGTTGATCGAGAGCAGGATGGCCAGCGCGATCGATGCGGGTCCCACCGAAAATCTGCCTCTGGGACGCATGGGACGTCCGGAAGAACTCTGGCCGGCGACACGGATGATCATGGAGACCGAATATCTCACGGGCCAAACCATTCATGTCGATGCCGGCAGATACATGACCTGAATGCGTGGCGAAACGGGCTGCCGACAATAGCCCGCTCTCGCTTCGGTAAAGCCTCAGCCCTCGATCAGCCATTTCCGGATCAAGGCGACGAGATCATCGACAGCCACGTCCAAGGGCATGCCGCCTTCCATGACCTCGGCGGATAGCGCCTCCATCGTCCCGACCAAGCCGACGCACCGTCGCTGCACGACCTTTGAATCGAGTTTCGAAAGCGGCTGGATGGCCGCCGCATAGAAGGCCGCGTGGTCTTGCCGGGTCCGACGCTGGTGGGCCTCCATGGTCGCATCACCGCGCAATGCCGCATCGATCGCATGCCATTCCGGCCCGATCGTCAGCGCGCATTCCAGGTAGGCGCTCGACAGGATCCGCGCGACCCGCTCCGGCTCTTGTGGCGCGTTCTCCAAGGCGGCAGCGAGAGCCGCGACCTGCCGGTCCATCGCCGCCCTGGAAAGCGCGATCATCAGCCCCGAGCGGGTCTCGAAGTGGCTGTAAGCGATCGGCTTGCTCACGCCCGCACGTTCGGCCAGCGAGCCGAGCGTCAAGGCGTCCGTACCCTCTTCCCGCACGATGGCGGAGGCGACTTCGAGGAGTTGGGCACGGCGTTCAGGCCTCGGCAGTTTCTTCGACATCACACATCTCTCTTGACCTGAACAAAAGCTACTAATAGTAACTTACGGATTGTAGCATTGAGCCAAGCTCCATTCAAAGAGCCTGCGGCATCCCATTCCGGAGACATTGATGCACGTCCTCATCGTAACGGCCCATCCCGATCCCGCTTCCTACACCCACGCAGCGGTAGCCCGGCTTGTCGATGGGCTGAAGAGCGTGCCCGGCACCACGCACGAAATCCTGGATCTGGCATCGAGCGGCTTCGATCCGCTTTTCGGCGTTGCCGACAACGACCTCTTCCATGTCGGCGGGCGGACGCCGGCCGACGTCATCGCTCAACAGGGACGCGTCGACAAGGCCGACGTCCTGGTGCTGGCATTCCCGGTCTATTGGTGGTCCATGCCTGCGGTTATGAAGGGGTGGATCGATCGCGTCTTTATCCGCAACTGGGCATTCGACGATGACCCCGCCAGGAAGACGACCGGCCTTCTCAGACGCCTGAGAGGACAGGTCGTCTCGATCGGCGGCGTGGATATCGGCACCTACGAGCGCCGCGGCTATCTCGACGCGATGAAGGCGCAGATCATCCAGGGCATCTTTGGGTATTGCGGCATCCAGCCCATCGGCCTGGACTTGTTGCTCCCGATCGACCAGCCAGCGGCCGAGCAGGGATTGCAGGACGCCTTCAATATCGGCCGGCGTGTCGCAACGTCGAATTAACCCGCGCCGGGTTGGCCGTTTCCCGACGAAGACACTCCGCGAGCGACGATAATCAAGTCTGTCCCTGAGAAGAATGGTGCGGGTGGTCGGAATCGAACCGACACTCCTTTCGGAACCGGATTTTGAGTCCGGCGCGTCTACCAGTTTCACCACACCCGCACATTTGCCGCCGATTCCGGCCGGCGCTATTTGCGCCTGAGCATGCCTCCCCAATAGAGCGAGGCGGCATGGAGTGTCAACGGGAAAGGCCGGTTGCATGACCGATCCCGCCCGCCACGTCTTTTTCTCAAAAAAATTCTTTTTTAGCGGGAACGAATTTTCTATGGCCCCGTTTAGGGAGCGCAACCGCAGACACCCCCGGATGCGGTTGTGAGGGGGACCCAAGGGCGATGTGCACGCTCTTGGGTCTCAACCCAAAACACTTGATATTCCCAAACTTCCAACATGATCGAACCCAAGCGCCGGCAAAGACGAACAATTGCGTCTGTCCGGCGTTCTGTCGCGCAGACGGCAAAGGAGAGCACCATGGTTTTCAAGGAAGGCACCTTCAAGGGCGAGCAGCCCGAACATTTCGAAGGCCCCCACCCGGCATGGCTGGAAACGGCCGTGGCGGACGCGCTTTCGATAGCCGGTGATATCGATGCGTCCGACATCTCCGTCACCTGCAAGGGAACGCGCATCATCCTGACCGGCAGCGTCGGCTCCCCGGATGAGGGTGCCCGGGCCGTCGAGATCGCGGCGTCCGTCAAGGATGTCACCGAGGTCGACAGCCGCCTTTCCTGGCTCTGACCCGCAAAAAGCCGCCATTGCCCGGCCGCACCCCGGAATGCTAGTTGCAATGCAGCATGAAACGGGAGTTCTGCTGGATGCTTGTCGAAAGACCGGGCTATGATGCGCTGTATGCGGATTTCCGCTGGGATATCCCCGAGCGCTTCAATATCGGCACCGCCGTTTCCAATGCATGGGCCGCACGCGATCCCGATCGCGTGTGCCTCCAGCATTTCCTGCCGGACGCCGCGCCCCTTTCGCTGACCTACGGCGAACTTGCCGCAAAATCCGATGCCTTCGCGGCCGCCCTCCGCGCCGAAGGCGTCGAGAAGGGCGACCGCGTCGCGATCCTGCTGCCGCAGGGCTTCGAGACGGTCATTGCCCATCTCGCGACATACAAGGTCGGCGCCATCGCCCTGCCGCTTGCGCTACTCTTCGGTGCCGACGCCCTGCTCTTCCGCCTGGAAAATGCCGGCGCCAAGGCCATCGTCACGAATGCTTTCGGCCTGGAGCGCCTCCAGCCCATCCGCACCCGCCTGCCGTCGTTGAAACTGATCATCGCGACGGAGGCCACCGGTGACTCGACCGTAAAACCCTTCCACGACCTTCTGTCGCGTCACGCAGGCGCCTTCGACGCCATCGACAGCGGTCCCGATGACCCCGCGATGATGATCTATACGTCGGGCACGACAGGCCCGCCGAAGGGCGCGCTGCACGGGCATCGCGTCCTGCTCGGCCACATCCCGGGCTTCCAGGTGCACCACGAGTTCCTGCCGCAGCCGGGCGACCGCATCTGGACGCCGGCCGACTGGGCTTGGGCGGGTGGCCTGCTCAACGTTCTGCTGCCGGCGCTGCTGCTCGGCGTTCCCGTCGTCTCCTCGCCGGGCCAGAAATTCGACCCCGACATGGCCTACCGCATCATGCAGGACATGGACGTGCGCAATGCCTTCATTCCGCCGACCGCACTGCGGCTGATGAAGACGGTCGCCGATCCCCGCGCAAAGTACAGGCTGAACCTGCGCACCATCGGCTCGGCCGGCGAATCGCTCGGGCGCGAGACCTGGGAATGGGTGCGCGATACGCTCGGCATCACCATCAACGAATTCTACGGCCAGACCGAGTGCAACATCGTGCTCGGTTCCATCGGCAAGCTCGGCGTGTCGCGGCCCGGCCCCATCGGCAAGCCCGTGCCGGGGCACGTTGTCGCCATCATCGATGCGGACGGCGCGGAAGTGCCGCGCGGCACCGTCGGCCAGGTCGCCGTCAAGCACCCGGATCCCGTGATGTTTCTCGGATACTGGAACAATGCCAGGGCGACGGCGGAAAAGTTCATCGGCGACTGGATGACGACCGGCGACCTCGGGCACATGGACGAGGAAGGCTATGTCACCTTCTTCGGGCGGGACGATGACGTCATCACCTCCTCGGGCTACCGCATTGGCCCGAGCGAAATCGAGGACTGCCTTGCCGGTCATCCGGCCGTGCAGCTCGCTGCGGCGGTCGGCAAGCCCGACCCCGTCCGCACGGAAATCGTCAAGGCCTATGTCGTGCTGCGGCCGGGCCAGGAGCCGTCTGCGGCGCTTGCCGCCGACATCCGCGACTGGGTGAAATCGCGCCTCTCGATGCACGAATATCCGCGCGAGGTGGAATTCGTCGGCGCGCTGCCGTTGACCACGTCCGGCAAGGTCATCCGCCACCTGCTGCGCGAGCGCGCGGCAAGCGAAGCGCCGTTTTCCGCCTAGGGCAGCACCCTAACGCCGGGCGAGCGAGCGGATCTTCTCGCGCAGCAGCCGCGCCACGTTGCGGGTGTTGCGGTAGAGATGCAGCTGCGCCGCCACCTGGCGCACGTCCCGGTCCCGGTTCTGCTGAAGCCCCACGACCAGCGTGCCCATGTCCTCGCGCTCTTCCCAGAACCGGCTCATGACGGGATGATCCGGTACCGCGCAGGAATCCGACCGCAGGATGTTGGCGTCGTCCAGATGCCACTCGGTGAGTTCCGCGACGAGAAGCTTGCCGGGCGAGTATTTCGCGAACTCCTCGTCATAGGCCGTCTTCCACGTATAGGCCTCGCCCCCCATCAGGAACACGACCATGGACGCGATGGCGCGGCCGTCGAGGTCGAGCGTGTGGATACGCACCCCGTCCGTCTCTGCCAGATTGGTGATCGCCTCGCGGGCGAAGGCCGCGCGATAGCGGTCGTTGATCATCGCCGTGCGGCTGCGGCCCTTCCAGCCCGAGGCTTCGAGCAGCAGGAACTCCTCCATGCGCACGCGGATATCCGCCGGCTGGCGGGCGACAGTGTAGCTGAGCGCGCCGAGCCGATCGAGCTTGCGCCATTGCCGACGCAATTCGCGGAAATGTTCCGGCGAGATGGCTTTCTGCAGATAGGTCTGCCCGTCCAGCAGGCTTTCCAGCATCGGACGGCGATAGGTGTCGGTCACGGTCACCGGCAGGTTGCGGCCAATCGCGACGGCGCGCATCAGCTGGGCGAAGGGGCCGGTGAGCCGCAGGTCCGGCAGAACGAGGACAGACGGCAGCGCCACGCCGGAACCGCCGATCGCCTCCAGGAAATTGTCCAGCGTCTCGGCCGCGTCTTCCGCATCGACCAGCGGCGTGCCGATCGGGCCGAACGGGTTGGACCAGGCCCGCAGGATGCTGGAGCCGATGGAAAAACCGGGCTTCTCGACGGAAAACGGCATGAGCAGGCGGATGCGGCTACGCTCCGCGCTTTCGTCCCTGACGACGGCAAGGCGGACGGTGCGATCTTCCAGACGCGGCATGGCGGGCGCCAGAAAGCGCCCCGAGAAGAAGACATTCGGCTCCATGACCCGGTTCGACAGAAAGTCGAGCTCCTGCTGCAGCTCGTAGCCGGCCGCGGCCGGATAGAGTGCGAGCGAACGGCCGGGGCGGCCGACGGCCACCCGCAGGTCTGCCGGCGGATGGGCCAGCGGCCGCGCCGGCGGAATGGCGGCCTGCGCGCGCCCGCCGGCGATTGCATGGTCGAAGCCGTGGCTATCGGTCATGGTTGTCCATCCCGTTGACATGGCTTGCCTTCACCGGATTGGCGAAGGCGAAGAGAATGATCGAGAGTTTGCCCCGCACGGCGAGGTGCAGGAGCAGCGCTTCCACCATCATGGCGCCGGCCGTCGCCATGGCGGCCCCGGTGATGCCGAAGAGCGGTATGAGGGTGACGTTGAAGGTGATGTTCGCCGCCAGCGCCGCGGCATAGACCATGACGCAGAGCTTCTGCTCGCCGGACATGGTGAGCAGCACCTCGCCCGGCCCGACCAGGGCCTTGGCCATAATACCGGAAAACAGAATGAACATCAGGCTCCAGCCCGCCGTGAAGGCGGGCCCGAACAGCGACAGCAGAAGGTGGCCGAGGGCGAGAACGGTGAGCCCCACGCCGAGCGACGGCCAGAAGCTCCAGCGTACCGTCTCGCCGGCAAAGGTTGCGAGCGCCACGCGGTCGCCGGAGGAGAAGAGTGCCGAGAAGCGCGGCGCGGCCGCCGCCTTCACCGAAAAGAACACGAAATGCACCAGCGCCATCGTCTTGGCGGCTGCGAAATAGATCGCGACGCTCTCGGGGTCGAGAAACAGGCCGACCACGATGACGTCGGAATTGGTGAGCAGGAAGCCGAAGCCCTCGATGAGGAAGATCGGCAACGCCGCCTTGAGCCACAGCGAGAACTCGGTTCTATGCGGCCCGGCGACATAGCGCTTGCCGAGCCGGTGGATGATGTTGAAGAACTGCACGACCGTCGTCAGGTAAGTCGCGGCCAGCGCGGCCGCCATTGCGGTCAGCGCCGTATGCGGCGCCCCGTAGGTCACGGCCAGCACCATGAAGACGAGAATGAGCAGCGGCCGCGCGATATAGGTCGGGCTCAGCGCCACCACCGCCCAACTATGCGCCCGCGCCGTGCTTTCCAGCACGTCGCCCAGCGCGATCATCGGCATGCAGAAGAAGCCGATGAAGAGCGGCACGACATAATAGCCCGTCACGCTGTCGCGCAGCAGCCAGAGCAATAGCAGCCCGACGGCTGCGATCGCGCTGGAGGACAGCATGGCGAAGGTGCGTGCGGTCGATGTGAGGCCGCGGATTTCCGCATGCGCATTGCGGCCGGCATAGCCGGGCAGGAAGCGCACGACGGTCGTGTGGAAGCCGAGGCAGGACATGTCGCCGATGATGACGACCAGCGCCCAGACGAAGACGAAGATGCCGTATTCGAACTCGCCCATCAGGCGGGCCAGAACGATCTGCGTGAGAAAGGCGATTGCCGCGCTGGCGACGCGAATGGCGAAGGCGACGAGCGCCATGCGCTGGGCGAGCGTGCGCGGGTCGTCGCTGGCCAGGACGCGCAGCCAGGGCACGACCCTGCCGCGCAGACCCGATGGCAGCAATTTCTCTGCCGACTGAATGACCGCTATCAACACAGGAACCCGAACGCTACGCAGAACTCGACGCAACAGTCTTGTCAGGTCAGGGTTAACAAACGGTTGGCCAGCGCCGCGGAAGCCTTAACCGCACACAAAAGAAAATGCCGCCCGAAGGCGGCATTCTCGAAGGATTTCAGCGGTCAGGCCTGCTCGAAGGCACCATGGCAGTGCTTGTACTTCTTGCCGGAGCCGCACGGGCAAAGCTCGTTGCGACCGACACGACCCCAGGTCGACGGATCGTCGGGATTGCGATCCTCGGCGGCAACGGCCATGAAGCCCGTCGCCTCGCCGACATTGAATTCGTCCTCGCCGGTCGTGCCGTCGATATGATGGCCTTCCATGGCCGGCGGTGCCGGTACGGGCGCATCGGCCGCCTGGCGCACCAGCTCGACGCGCATCAGCTGCGCGGTCACCGTCTGGCGCAGATTGGCCAGGAGCGCCTGGAAGAGCTCGAAGGCTTCCGCCTTGTACTCCTGCAACGGATCGCGCTGGGCATAACCGCGGAAGCCGATGACGGAACGCAGGTGGTCCAGGTTCACGATATGCTCGCGCCACAGGTGATCCAGCGTCTGGAGCAGCACCGAGCGCTCGACATAGGTCATGATCTCGGGGCCGAAACGCTCGGCGCGGTCGGCGGCGGCATCGTCGGCAGCCTTGCGCAGCCGTTCGAGAATGTCCTTCTCGTCGATGCCCTCCTCGGCAGCCCAGGCGTCGATGGGAAGGTCGAGATTGAGCTGTTCGAGAACGCCGGCCTTCAGGCCCTCGACATTCCACTGCTCGGCATAGGCGTTTTCCGGAATGTTCAGCTGGACGAGGTTCTCGACCACCTCATGGCGCATGTCGTTCACGATCTCGGACAGGTTTTCGCTGTCCATGAGCTCGATGCGCTGCTCGAAGATCACCTTGCGCTGGTCGTTGAGCACGTCGTCATATTTGAGAAGGTTCTTGCGGACGTCGAAGTTGCGCGCCTCGACCTTCTTCTGCGCACGCTCCAGCGCCTTGTTGATCCAGGGATGGACGATCGCCTCGCCTTCCTTGAGACCCAGCTTCTGCAGCATCGAATCCATGCGGTCGGACCCGAAGATGCGCATCAGGTCGTCCTGCAATGACAGGAAGAATTTCGAACGGCCCGGATCGCCCTGACGGCCGGAGCGGCCGCGCAGCTGGTTGTCGATACGGCGGCTTTCGTGGCGCTCGGTGGCGAGAACGTAGAGGCCGCCGGCGGCCAGCGCCTGCCCCTTGAGCTTCTTCACCTCGGCGATGACGGCGCTGCGCTTGGCGTCAAGTTCCGGGCCCGGCTCCATGTCGGCCAGCTCGCGCTCAAGGCGCATGTCCAGGTTGCCGCCGAGCTGGATGTCGGTGCCGCGACCGGCCATGTTCGTGGCGATCGTGACGGCGCCGGGCACGCCGGCCTGCGAAACGATATAGGCTTCCTGCTCGTGATAGCGGGCGTTCAGGACCTGGAAGTCCTTGAAGCCGGACTTCTTCAGGAGCTCGGCCAGAAGCTCCGATTTTTCGATCGAGGTCGTGCCGACGAGGATCGGCTGGCCCTTGGCGCGGGCTGCCTTGATCTCCTCGATGATCGCCTTGTACTTCTCTTCCGCCGTCCGGTAGACCTCGTCGTCCTCGTCGATACGCTGGATCGGCAGGTTCGTCGGGACTTCCACCACTTCGAGGCCGTAGATGTTGCCGAATTCCTCGGCTTCGGTCGACGCCGTACCGGTCATGCCGCCGAGCTTGGAATACATGCGGAAATAGTTCTGGAAGGTGATCGAGGCCAGCGTCTGGTTTTCCGGCTGGATCGTGACCTTTTCCTTGGCCTCCAGCGCCTGGTGCTGGCCTTCCGAATAGCGGCGGCCCGGCATCATGCGGCCGGTGAACTCGTCGATGATGACGATCTCGTCGTTGCGGACGATGTAGTCCTTGTCGCGGGTGAAGAGCTTGTGGGCCTTCAGCGCATTGTTGATGTGGTGGACGATCGCGACATTCTCGACGTCGTAAAGCGATTCGCCCTTGAGGAGGCCGGCCTGGCGCAGGAGGTTCTCCAGCTTCTCCGTACCGACTTCCGAGAAGTTGGCGGAGCGCTGCTTCTCGTCGATCTCGTAGTCACCCTCGTCCAGCATCGGAATGAAGGCGTCGATGGTGGTGTAGAGGTCGGAGCGGTCGTCGAGCGGACCGGAAATGATCAGCGGCGTGCGCGCCTCGTCGACGAGGATCGAGTCCACTTCGTCGACGATGGCGAAGAAGTGACCGCGCTGCACCATCTGGCCGCGCTCGTACTTCATGTTGTCGCGCAGATAGTCGAAGCCGAGTTCGTTGTTCGTCGCGTAGGTGATGTCGCAGGCATAGGCCGCGCGGCGCTGGTCGTCGTCGATGCCGTGCACGATGACGCCGGTGGTGAGCCCGAGGAAGCCGTAGATCTTGCCCATCTGGGCGCTGTCGCGGGTCGCGAGGTAGTCGTTGACCGTCACGACATGCACGCCCTTGCCGGCCAGCGCATTGAGATAGACGGGAAGCGTCGCGACGAGCGTCTTGCCTTCACCGGTCTTCATTTCGGCGATCGACTTCTCGTGAAGGATCATGCCGCCGATAAGCTGCACGTCGAAGGGACGCAGGCCGAGAACGCGGAAAGCCGCTTCCCGGGCGACCGCGAAGGCCGGCACGAGAATGTCGTCCAGCGTCTTGCCTGCGGCGAGCTGTTCGCGGAATTCGACGGTTTTCGCCCTCAGCGCCTCGTCGGAGAGCGCTTTGGTCTCCGCTTCGAGCGCATTGATCGCGTCGACGCGATCCTTATAGGAGCGAACGCGGCGATCGTTCGAGGAACCGAACAACTTGCGGGCTAGGCCGCCAAGGCTGACCATCAGGATGGTCCTTTCTTTATGGGCGCCCCGGCGCGTGACAGGCCGCACGATAATTGCGCGCAAACCCGTGAAACGCCCGGAAACTGTTCTGGACGCGGGATTGCGTGACAGATAAGAGGGGGGTCGAATGATGTCAACGGCTCAGGCGGTTGCACAACTGCCACATTCTGGTGGTGTTGAGCAGTCTGGCACCGGATATCGACCCGATTCCGGCGAGGATGTGAAAGGTCTTTTTTCGTATGTTCAAGTACAGCAAGCTCGCAGCGGTCGCCCTGATCGCGATCGCCGCCGCCGGCACGGGCGCCCGTGCGCAGGATGCCGCCGCCGATCCGGTGGTTGCCAAGGTCGGCGCCGTGGAAATCCATGAATCCGAACTGAAGCTCGCGATGGCCGGCCTCGACCCGCAGCTTGCCAACCTGCCGGAAGAGCAGAAGCGCGTCGCCGCGCTTTCCTCCATCATCGACGTGAAGCTTCTGGCTGCCGATGCCGACAAGGAAGGCCTGCGCGACAGCGACGACTTCAAGCAGCGCCTCGCCTTCCTCACGGACCGCGAACTGCACAACGCCTATTTCAAGAAGCACGTCGTCGATGCCGTCACTCCCGAAGAGGTGAAGGCGCGCTACGACAAGGAAATCGCGGCCATCACGCCGGAAGACGAAATCCATGCCCGTCACATCCTGGTCAAGACCGAGGATGAGGCCAAGGCGATCATCAAGGATCTCGATGCCGGCAAGGACTTCGTCGAAATCGCCAAGGAAAAGTCCACCGACCCGAACAAGTCGGAAGGCGGCGATCTCGGCTATTTCAGCAAGGGTCGTATGGTTCCGGAATTCGAAGAAGCCGCATTCGCCCTCGAAAAGGGCGCCTATTCCAAGGTGCCGGTGAAGACCCAGTTCGGCTACCACGTCATCAAGGTCGAGGATAAGCGCAAGCAGCAGCCTCCGGCGCTCGACCAGGTCGAGCCGCAGGTCCGTCAGCTCATCATGCGCGACAAGTACATGGAACTGCTCGAAAAGGCCAAGGCGGAAGCGCCCGTCGATATCCAGGACCCCGCGCTGAAAACCGCTTATGACGCTGTCAACAAGCCGGAAGCCGAAGCAGGCGACGACGCCGCACCGGCCGCCGAAGGCCAGCAGTAAGACCACAATGGCCCGGTGGATCCCGCCGGGCCCCTTACCCACCGCAGGAAAACACGCATGTCCGGCTCGATCTCTCCGCTTGCCCCGAAAACCTATGCCGAAATGCCGCCCATACGCGGTGTGCGCATGGCAACCGCCGCCGCGGGGATCAAGTACAAGAACCGAACGGATGTGCTGATGATGGTCTTCGATCGCCCCGCCGCGGTCGCAGGCGTCTTCACCCGCTCGAAATGCCCTTCGGCACCCGTCGATTTCTGCCGTGCCAACCTGCCCGGCGGCGTCGCGCGCGCCGTCGTCGTCAATTCTGGCAATGCCAATGCCTTCACCGGCCGCAAGGGTCGTGAATCGACGAAGCTCACCGCAGAATCCGCGGCAAAGGCCATCGGCTGCAAGGAGAGCGAGATCTTCCTCGCCTCGACGGGCGTGATCGGCGAGCCGCTCGATGCCACCAAGTTCTCCGGCGTCCTCGATGGCCTTGCCACCGCCGGAACGGACGACTTCTGGCTGGAGGCGGCCAAGGCGATCATGACCACGGACACCTATCCGAAGGTCGCCACCCGCACGGCCGAGCTCGGCGGCGTCACCGTGCGCATCAACGGTATTGCCAAGGGCGCCGGCATGATCGCGCCCGACATGGCGACCATGCTGTCCTTCGTCGTCACCGATGCCGACATTCCGGCCGCCGTCCTGCAATCGCTGCTCTCGGCCAGCGTCGGCACCACGTTCAACGCCATCACCGTGGACAGCGACACGTCGACGTCGGACACGCTTCTGCTGTTTGCGACGGGTGCTGCGGCGGCCGATGGCCAGAAGGCCGTGACGGCGGATGACGCCGCGCTCGACGGCTTCCGCGCGGCCCTCAACGACCTGCTGCGCGATCTCGCCCTCCAGGTCGTGCGGGACGGCGAAGGTGCGCGCAAGATGGTGGAGATCACCGTGGAAGGCGCGGAAAGCGACGATGCCGCCAAGCGGATCGCGCTTTCGATCGCCAATTCGCCGCTGGTCAAGACCGCCGTCGCCGGCGAAGACGCCAACTGGGGCCGCATCGTCATGGCCGTCGGCAAATCCGGCGAAATGGCCGATCGCGATCGCCTTGCCATCTGGTTCGGCGACGTTCGCGTCGCCGTCGACGGCGAGCGCGACCCTAACTATTCCGAGGAAGCGACGACCGCGATCATGCAGCGCCAGGATATCCCCGTTCGCGTCGAGATCGGCCTCGGCAACGGCCGGGCGACGGTGTGGACCTGCGACCTCACCAAGGAATATGTCGAGATTAACGGCGACTATCGCAGCTAAGCCATTTTGAAAAAGATATGCAGCCGCGCCATGCGTGTGAGGTTGCCCAGACCAGAGGCCCGGACAGCGTGACCCTTTCGGGACAGAAGACCACGATGATCGATCTTGCAAAAGTCAGGCGGCTGGAAGCCGTCGGCTTCCGTGCCTGGCCCGCCGCCACCGTGCTGTATGATGGAAGCTGGCTGTGCCGGCTGACCGCCGGTCACCCCTCGCGGCGGCTGAACTCGGTCAACCCGCTCGATCCGTCCGATTATCGCGATATCCCCATCCGGCTGGAAAAGGCGGCGAAGCGCTTTGCCGATTACGGCCGCCCGCTGCTCGTGCGCCAGACCCCGCTCACGCCGCCACAGTTGATCGCCTTCATGGACGATGCCGGCTGGAAGGACATGGGCCGCACCATCGTCATGATGGCGGATCTCGCGACCCTGCCGCGCGATGAAGGCCTCGATCACCTGCCGAGCCGCGATGTCGGCCGCTTCGTGGATGCGCGGCTGAGCGTTTCGGGCGACGACCCGGCCCTGAAGCCCGGCCTCACCGAAATCATCAACGCCATCAAGCCTGAAGCCGGCCTGTTCATCTTCGAGGAACCGGGCTTTGGCCCCACCGCCGTCACCATCGCGGTGCAGGACAACGACCTCGTCGGCATCCTGCAACTCGGCGTTGCCGAAGAACGGCGCGGCCAGGGCCTTGGCACGGCGATCCTCCATGCGAGCCTGCGCTGGGCGAAGCTCAAGGGTGCGCGCCATGCCTGGGTGCAGGTGGAGGCCGACAATGCCGCGGCGCTCGCGCTCTATCGCCGCGCCGGCTTCCAGGACGTCTACCAATACAGCTATCGGGAACCGCCGACCGCATGACCGAAACGATCGCACAGCCCCGCCGCATCCTGCTCGTTGCCGCCTGCGCGCTCGTCGACGCGGACGGGCGCGTGCTTCTGGCCCAGCGCCCCGAGGGCAAGTCGCTGGCCGGCCTGTGGGAGTTCCCCGGCGGCAAGGTCGAACCGGGCGAAACGCCCGAGGAGACGCTGATCCGCGAGCTCGACGAGGAACTCGGCATCCGCACGAAGGTCGCCTGCCTCGCGCCGCTCACCTTCGCCAGCCACACCTATGACGATTTTCATCTCCTGATGCCGCTCTACATCTGCCGTCGCTTCGAAGGCACGGCGCATGGACGCGAGGGGCAGGCCATCAAGTGGGTGCGCCCGAAAGCACTGCGCGATTATCCCATGCCACCCGCCGACGAGCCCCTCATTCCCTTCCTCATGGACCTGCTTTGAGCCGGTTCACTAGAATTTAAGTGCGAATTTTCAGTCTCCGTTAAGCAATCGTTTAGCAGCCTCGTTCAAATAATGCCGTGAACGTTGCAATGCCTGCGAGATCCTGTGATGCGTGACGAAGACTTCTGGAAAACCGTTCAGGAGAAAGATTTCACGCCGGCCGGCGATACCCGGACTGGCGCGTTGAATCTGGCTCTGCTTTTCGGGACAGCCGTGATAGCGCTGGCGCTCGTCCTCACACCCGTGCTGTCCGCCAAGTCGGACAAGCGCATGATGGCGAACGTCCCCGATGAATTCGATATGATTTCGACCGGCTCCGTCCCGACCGACGGAACCAAGCGCTATACGGTGCGCCGCAGCGTGCTTCAGGAAATGCCCGGCGCCGTCTGCATCGTCAATGGCGCAGGTGCCGGCAGCGGCTGCTGACGGGTAAGGTCATGCGCAAGGGGCGCGGGGGATGGGAATGATGACGAGACTGCTGAAATCGTTCCTCTCCGCCGAGCATGGCGCAACCGCCGTGGAATACGGCCTGCTTGCCGCCCTCATCTCGGTCGGCATGCTCGCCGGCCTGAGCGCCTTCTCCGACACGCTCAACAACACCTTCATGCTGCTCAGCGAAAAGATCGACCCCAAGTGAGGGATAGGTTGAGGGTCAGCGACCCCCGCCCTGTTTGAGCGCGTCCGCAAGCCGCATCGTCGCCGAACCCGGCTTCAGCGGCTTCTGCTGGCTTTCATGCGGCGCCCAGCCCGAGACATAGATGATCGAAAAGGTCGCCCTGATCCGCCCGTCGGGGTCCGAGAAGCGTTCGGCATAAAGTTCGGCCGCGCGCAGCAGGACGCCGCGCGCCAGCGGCCGCCGGCTGCGGCCGGAAAGCGGGTTCGCCATGCCCATGGCACGCAGATCCTTCATCAGCGGAAAGATCGAATCGTAGCGCACCGTATAGGTCTCCTTGTCCGTCACCGGCAGCGCAAAGCCGCCGCGCTGGAGCAGGGCCCCGACATCCCGCACATCCGGAAACGGAATGACGCGCGGGCTCGCACCCCCGGAAATCTCGCTTTCGGCCGCAAGCAGCACCTCCCGCAGTTCCTGCAACGTGCCGCTGCCGGGAATGGCCGCAAGGAAAAGTCCGTCCGGCTTGAGCGCCCGCCGGATCTGCACGAAAACGCCCGGCGTGTCGTTGGTGAGATGCAGCGCAAGCGGCGAGACGATGAGATTGACCGATTGCGGCTCAAGCGGCACCGTTTCCAACGCTGCCAGCGTAACCGGCTCTCCCGCCGAAAAACGCCGGTCGCTTTCCACGCGTTCGATGGCATCGACCTTGCCGGTGCCGGCGATCGCCCGCGCCACGGCTCCGGTATGGCCATGCAGTTCCACCGCCTTTTCGAACCGGCGGTCTATCACGCTCAACCGCTCGGCAAATTCCTCCGCGACGATGTCGAGCAGGAAGTCCGCCGGGACGTTGCGAAGCGCGCGCAACCGGTTGGTGTCGATGAGGGCATGGTCGAAGAGCGTTTCCATTGCGGCAATCCTGTTCGGAATTCCTTCGCTTTGGCCGGCAAGTGCGACTATTGTCAACCGCATGGGCGAAATAGAGGCCGAGGCATTGCCGGCAATCCCGCTCCGGCAGGCCCTCGCCCGCCGGATGAAAGCCTTCGCGGGCGCGGCCCTCGACATCGTCTACCCGCCCGCCTGCGCGGGATGCGGCCTGCTGCTGGGCACCGGCGCCGGGCTTTGCGCGCATTGCTGGTCACGGCTTGCGCTGATCGAGCGCCCCTATTGCGAAGTGCTCGGCACGCCCTTCTCCCACGATCTCGGCCCCGGCATCCTCAGCGCGGACGCCATCGCCCATCCCCCGCCGTTCGACCGGCTGCGGTCCGTCGCCCTCTATGACGACCTCGCCCGCATTCTCGTGCATTCGCTGAAATATCGCGACCGCACGGACCTCGCGCCCATGATGGCGCAATGGATGCTGCGCGCCGGCGACGGCACGATCGAGGCGGCCGATGTGATTGTGCCGGTGCCGCTGCACCGCTTGCGGCTGGTCTGGCGCAAGTTCAACCAAGCGGCCGAACTCGCCCGCGCCCTCGGCACGCTCGCCGGCAGGCCGGTTCTCGTCGATGCCGTGCGCCGCGTCAAACGCACCCGCCGCCAGATCGGTCTGAACCCGCGCGCCCGCGAGGAGAACGTGCGCGGCGCCTTCGCGATCACCGCCGCAGGCCGCGAAGCCCTGTTCGGCAAGCGCGTCGTCCTGATCGACGATGTCTACACGACAGGCGCCACCATCGCCGCCGTCGCGCACACCCTCAAGCGCGCGGGTGTTGCCGACATCACGGTTTTGACCTTTGCAAGGGCGCTTCCGGGACCTATATAAAACAAGGTTTTTCCAAGTGTTGGAGCAGAAAGCATGGCCCCGGTCGTCATCTACACGCGTCAGTTCTGCGGCTATTGCAGCGCCGCGAAGAAACTTCTCGAGACGAAGGGCGTGGCCTACGAGGAGCATGACGCGACCTATGCGCCGGATGTGCGCCAGGAGATGATCAAGCGCTCGAACGGCCGCAACACCTTCCCGCAGATCTTCATCGGCGAGCGCCATGTCGGCGGCTGCGACGATCTGCATGCCCTTGAGCGCGCCGGCGAACTCGACGCGCTTCTCGCCGCCTGAACCGGCACTGGAGCCCGCCATGACCGTGACGATCGCCGCCATCCAGATGTGTTCGGGCACCGACCCGGTCCGCAACGTGGAGACGATGCAGCGCCTCGTGCGCGAGGCCGCTGCCAAGGGCGCCGTCTATGTCCAGACGCCGGAAATGACCGGCGCCATCCAGAAGGACCGCCAGGGCTTGCGCGCTATCCTGCGCCCGGAAGCCGATGACCTCGTGGTCGCGGCCGCCGCCGACCTTGCCCGCGACCTCGGCATCCACGTCCATGTCGGCTCCACGGCCATCGCGCTGGCCGACGGCAAGGTCGCCAATCGCGGTTTCCTGTTTGGTCCGGATGGCGCACGCATCTGCAGCTACGACAAGATCCACATGTTCGATGTCGATCTCGACAATGGCGAGAGCTGGCGCGAGAGCGCGGTCTACACGCCGGGCAGCATCGCCCGCATGGCGGATCTGCCCTTCGCAAGGCTCGGTTTTGCCATCTGCTACGACGTGCGCTTTCCCGAACTCTTCAAGGCCCAGGCCCAGGCCGGCGCCGAGATCATCTCCGTGCCCGCCGCTTTCACGCGGCAGACGGGCGAGGCGCATTGGGAAACGCTGCTGCGCGCGCGTGCCATCGAGAACGGCGTTTACATCATTGCCGCCGCGCAGGCGGGCGTCCATGAGGATGGCCGGGAGACCTTCGGCCATTCCATGATCATCGATCCCTGGGGCCGCGTGCTAGCGGCAGCCGGCGGCACGGGCGAGGCCATCGTGCTTGCCGATATCGACACCGGCGCCGTGAAGGCCGCCCATGACCGCATTCCCAACCTGCGCAACGGACGGACCTTCACGCTCGAAACGACCTCCACCGCCTCGAAGGGAGGCGTCGCCGCGTGATCCGCTACGATCTCTCCTGCGACAACGGCCATCCCTTCGAGGGTTGGTTCGGCTCGGCGGACGACTTCGACCGCCAGCAGAAGATGGCGCTGGTCTCCTGCCCCGTGTGTAACTCCACCCATGTCGCCAAGCGCCTCATGGCCCCTTCCGTGTCGACCGCCCGCAAGAAAGAGCGTCGCCAGGAAATGGTGATGCAGACCGGCCAGAAGGAAATGATCGCCAAGCTGCGGGAGATCGTTTCGACGATCCGTGCCAATTCCGAGGATGTCGGGGAGCGCTTTCCCGAGGAGGCCCGCAAGATCCATTACGGCGAGGCGGAACAGCGGGGCCTCATCGGCCAGGCGACGCTGGACGAGGTCCGCGACCTCCTGGAAGAGGGCGTCGAGATCGCGCCGCTCCCCGTGCTGCCCGACGACACGAACTGATGCGCGGCCACCATCTCGCCGTCTACAACTTCGGCATTCATGTCGATGAATACGAAAGCGACCGCGTCGCGGGCTTTCGCCTGCGCGAACCCTTCAATTTTGAGGCCGCCAGCCGGGCGGAAGGCTATATCGGCCGCTCGGGCTATGACGAGGTGCCGGGGCCGGAAAGCTGGGGCAAGAAGGTCTATCCCCGCTTCCTCGCCGGCAGCGGGTTTGAAGACGCGCCGTCATCGCTGTCCCTCTGGTCCAGCCTCGAAAGCCTCATGGCCTTCACCTATGATGGCGTGCATGCCGATGCGCTCAAGCACGCCCGCAACTGGAACCAGAGGCAGGCCTGGCCGGCTCTGGTGCTCTGGTGGGTGAAGGAAGGCGCACGGCCGGTTTGGGCGGATGGGGCGGAACGTCTGGAACATCTCGCGGATCATGGCCCGACGCCCCGCGCCTTCACCTTCAAGAAGCCGTTCTGCCCCGATGGCGAGCCCGTCATGATCGATAGGGATCGCGTGAAGGCCATCGGTGCGCGCAATGCCGTGGGGCAGCGGGACCTGCTCGCCGCCGTGCGGCTGCTGGAGCCCTGATCAGGCCGGCCGGCGCGCCACCAGCATGTAGTTGACGTCCATGTCCTTGGACAGGTTCCACTGGTTCAGCAGCGGGTTGAAGAAAACGCCCGTTCTGTCGGTAACGGTGAGGCCCGAGGCCGTCAGCGGTTTTTCGATCTCCTCCGGGCGCACCAGCTTTTCATATTGATGCGTGCCGCGTGGCAGCCAGCGCAGCACGTTCTCCGCCGCGAAGATCGCCAGCGCCGCGGCCTTCAGCGTCCGGTTGATCGTCGCCACGAAGGTCATGCCGCCCGGCCGCACCATGGAGGCGCAGGTCGTGAGGAAGAAATCGACATCGGAAACGTGCTCGACCACCTCCATGTTCAGCACGACATCGAAGGTCTCGCCGGCCTCGGCCAGCGCCTCGGCCGTCACCGCGCGATAATCGACCGTAACGCCGCTTCCGGCCGCATGGGCCTTCGCGATACCGACGTTCTTTTCCGAAGCGTCCGCGCCCAGCACCTCGGCACCCATGCGCGCCATCGGCTCGGAAAGCAGGCCGCCACCACAGCCGATATCGAGGATACGCAGGCCCTCCAGCGGGCGGTGGGCCTGCGGGTCACGGCCGAACTGCGCCGAGACGAGATCGCGGATATAGGCGAGCCGCACCGGGTTGAACTTGTGCAGCGGACGGAACTTGCCGGTGGGATCCCACCATTCCGCCGCCATCGCGGAAAAGCGGTCGACTTCCGCCTGGTCGATCGTCGTGCGGGCTGCCTCGCTCATGGCCGTCTCCTTCGCGTGGATCTGTACCCGTGAAGTCGTCCTCCCGGCCCAAGATGTCAAGAGGACGATATGAAGCGGCCTTGCGGGGCCACGGCCTCAGCCGCGGCCGAACTCGTCCTCGATGCGGATGATATCGTCCTCGCCGAGATAGGATCCCGTCTGCACCTCGATCAGTTCCAGGAGGATCTTGCCGGGATTGGCGAGCCGATGCAGCTCACCCTGCGGGATATAGACCGACTCGTTCTCCCTGAGCGCGATGGTCTTGTCGCCGATCGTCACTTCGGCGGTGCCGCGCACCACGATCCAGTGCTCGGAGCGGTGGTGGTGCTTTTGCAGGGAGAGCCGCTTGCCCGGCGTGACGAACAGGCGCTTCACCTGGAAACGCTCGCCGTTCAGCACCGACGTATAACCGCCCCACGGCCGGTAGGCTGTCGGGTGGGTCTCCGTCAGCTTCTGCGTCTTGGGCAAGCTGGCAAGCTGCTTGACCAGCTTGCCGACGTTCTGGCTGTCCTCCAGCCGGCCGACATAGACCGCATCCTCACTGGCCACGACGGCGACATCGTCGAGCCCCTGCACCGCCACGTGAATGTCACGCGAGATGATCAGCGAATTGCGCGTATCGAGCACCGTCGTGCTGCCGTCGGCCACGTTGCCGGCCTCGTCCCGCTGCCCGATCTTCCACACGGAATCCCAACTGCCGAGATCCGACCAGGAAATCGGCGAGGGAACGACGGCCGCGATGGGCGTCTTCTCGAAGATCGCGTAATCGATGGAGATATCCGGCGCCCGCGTGAAGGCCGCCTCGTCGAGCCGTTCGAAATCGAGATCGTGCTGGGCCTTGTCCACGGCCTCCTGCGCGGCCGCGAGCACTTCGGGTGCGTATTGCTGGAGCTCGCGCAGGAAAAGCCCGACAGGCAGCATGAACATGCCGGAGTTCCAGAGATAGCCGCCCGCCGAAAGCATTTCGACAGCCCTTCCACGATCCGGCTTTTCGACGAAGCGGCGCACAGCGTTTGCGCCATTGCCGAGGTCTTCGCCGATCTCGATATAGCCGTAGCCGGTCGCAGGCTCGTTCGGCGTGATGCCGAATGTCACCAGCCGTCCGGCTCTGGCAGCGACGGCCGCCTTGTCGATACAGCCGAAATAGGTGGAATCGGCGTCGATCTCGTGGTCGGAGGCAAGCACCTGCATGAGCGCCTCCTCGCCGTACTTGCGCAGGACCACCGTCGCGGCCGCAGCGAGCGCCGGCGCCGTGTTGCGCGCCACCGGCTCCAGCAGGATGGATGCAAGGGAAACGCCCGCCGTACGCGCCTGTTCGGCCACGAGAAAGCGGAAATCGCTGTTCGTGATCACGACGGCGGGCTCATAGCGCGACGTGTCCGAGACCCGCGCCAGCGTCCGCTGGAAGAGCGTCGTCTCACCGAGGAATTCGAGGAACTGCTTGGGAGCCGATGCGCGCGACAGCGGCCACAGGCGGGTGCCCTTGCCGCCGGCCATGATCACGGGCACGATCTTGCTGCTCATTGTTCCTCACCATGAAGCCATGGCCCCCAACCCCAGGGCGCCGTCTTGAAGGATATCTTTCTTAATGGTCGTCAGCGCAAACAGCAAATGCCACAACCGCAACGCCAGATGACCGCAACAAAAAACCCGCCAGAGGCGGGTTCGATGTGCGGCGGTAAACGCGGGTGTTAGGCGGGAACGACAATGCCGCGCAGCGTGGTGAGCTCCGCGAGGTAGCTCTCGATGCCGAACTTGTGTTCGTCCGTCGTTGCCTGCGCCAGCTCGGCACGGGCCGCCTCGACGCGTCGCGTGATCTGCTCAACGTTGAAGTCGTCGACATGAACGGCGGATTCGGCGAGCAGCGTGCAGCCGGTCGGGATGATATCCGCGAAACCACCGAAGACCACAAAGCGGTCCTTCCTGCCGTCCGCGAACTTCACGGTGACGACACCCGGCTTGATCGTCGTCATGGTCGGCGCGTGGTTGGCCATGACGGTCATCTCGCCCTCGGTCGCCGGGATGACGACTTCGCTGACGCTGCCGGAAACCAGCAGGCGCTCGGGAGAAACGAGTTCAAAGTTGAAGTTGTCAGCCATGACCATTCACTTTTTCTGATTTCATACGGCCGGGAAGAATGGCGGGCGCACCCATCGGGCGCCCGCCAAAAACATTAAGCCGCTTCTGCAGCCAGCTTCTTGGCCTTCTCGACGGCTTCTTCCATGGAGCCGACCATGTAGAAGGCGGCTTCCGGCAGGTGGTCGTACTCGCCGTTGACGAGACCCTTGAAGCCCTTGATCGTGTCTTCGAGAGCAACCAGCTTGCCCGGCGAACCGGTGAAGACTTCAGCCACGAAGAACGGCTGCGACAGGAAGCGCTCGATCTTGCGGGCGCGGGCAACGGCCAGCTTGTCGTCTTCCGACAGTTCGTCCATGCCCAGGATGGCGATGATGTCCTGGAGAGCCTTGTAGCGCTGCAGCGTCGTCTGGACCTTACGGGCGACTTCGTAGTGCTCTTCGCCGACAATCATCGGGTCAAGCATGCGCGAGGTCGAGTCGAGCGGGTCAACGGCCGGGTAGATGCCCTTTTCAGCAATCGAACGCGACAGAACGGTCGTGGCATCCAGGTGGGCGAACGACGTGGCCGGCGCCGGGTCGGTCAAGTCGTCGGCGGGAACGTAGATGGCCTGAACCGAGGTGATCGAGCCCTTGGTCGTGGTCGTGATGCGTTCCTGCATCTGGCCCATGTCCGTGGCGAGCGTCGGCTGGTAGCCCACGGCCGACGGGATACGGCCGAGCAGAGCCGACACTTCCGAACCGGCCTGCGTGAAGCGGAAGATGTTGTCGACGAAGAACAGAACGTCCTGGCCCTTGTCGCGGAAGTCTTCAGCAATGGTCAGGCCGGTCAGGGCGACGCGTGCACGAGCGCCCGGCGGTTCGTTCATCTGGCCGTAAACGAGGGCAGCCTTGGAGCCTTCGCCGCCGCCGTGCTTGTTCACGCCCGATTCGATCATTTCGTGGTAGAGGTCGTTGCCTTCGCGGGTACGTTCACCCACGCCTGCGAACACCGAGTAACCACCATGCGCCTTGGCGACGTTGTTGATCAGTTCCATGATGAGAACCGTCTTGCCAACGCCGGCGCCGCCGAACAGGCCGATCTTTCCGCCCTTTGCGTAAGGAGCGAGAAGGTCCACGACCTTGATGCCGGTGACGAGGATCTGCGCTTCCGTGGACTGCTCGACGTAGGACGGTGCTTCCTGGTGGATCGCACGCTTGCCGGAGGTGACCAGCGGGCCGGCCTCGTCGACGGGCTCGCCGATGACGTTCATGATGCGGCCCAGCGTTTCAGGGCCGACCGGAACGGTGATCGGGGCGCCCGTGTCGGCAACGGCCTGGCCGCGGACGAGACCTTCGGTCGAGTCCATGGCGATCGTGCGGACGGTGTTTTCGCCGAGGTGCTGGGCGACTTCGAGAACGAGGCGATTGCCGTTGTTGTCGGTTTCCAGCGCGTTCAGGATCTGCGGAAGTTCACCGTCGAACGAAACGTCGACGACAGCGCCGATGACCTGCGTCACGCGACCGGTTGCAGCAAGAGCAGCCGGAGCCACAGCCTTCGTGGAGGCCTTGGCGGCAGCGGTCTTCGCAGCCGGTGCCTTTGCGGCCGGAGCCTTGGTTGCTGCGGCTGCGGCCGGAGCCGCCGCTGCTGCGGCCGTCTTGGTCGCAGCCGGCTTCTTTGCCGCTGCGGTGTCCTTCGGGGTAGCTGCCTTAGCCATGTCTCTTACCCTCTTTGTCCTGGTCCTTAGAGCGCTTCAGCGCCCGAGATGATTTCGATGAGTTCCTTGGTGATCTGAGCCTGGCGCTGACGGTTGTAGTTGAGCGTCAGCTTGTTGATCATTTCACCAGCATTGCGGGTCGCGTTGTCCATGGCGCTCATCTTGGCGCCCATTTCGCCGGCGACGTTCTCGAGCAGGGCCCGGAAGATCTGGACGGAAATGTTGCGCGGGATGAGATCGCCGAGGATCGCGGCGGCATCCGGCTCGTAGTCGTAGATCGCGGTCGCACCGGTCGTCTCCGCCACGGCCGCCGGAGCGGAGGCCGGGATGAGCTGGAGCGCGGTCGGGATCTGCGAGATGACCGACTTGAACTCAGAATAGAACAGCGTGCAGACGTCGAACTCGCCCTTCTCGAACAAACCGATGACCTTGCGGCCGACCTGGTCTGCGTTCTCGAAGCCGATGCGCTTGACTTCGCGCAGATCGACGCGGTCGATGATCAGCGAGGCATATTCGCGCCGCAGGATATCGAAGCCCTTCTTGCCCACGCAGATGATCTTGACCGTCTTGCCGCTCGCCAGAAGCTTGCGGGTGTGGTCACGCGCCAGACGGGCGATCTGCGAGTTGAAACCGCCGCACAGGCCGCGTTCGGCCGTGCAGACGACAAGCAGATGAACCTGGTCCTTGCCCGTGCCGGTCATCAGACGCGGCGCGCTATCGTCCTGGCCGACGGCCTGGGCGATGTTGGCGAGAACCGCGCTCATGCGCTGCGAATAGGGCCGGGCAGCCTCGGCCGCTTCCTGGGCACGCCGAAGCTTCGCCGCGGCGACCATCTTCATCGCCTTGGTGATCTTCTGCGTCGCCTTGACGGAGGCGATCCGGTTTTTCAGATCCTTAAGTGAAGGCATCCGTTTTCCGTCCTGTAGCACGATCTCCCGGACAGATGTCGGGGACGGTCATGCGTCAAATCCAAAAGCTCGGAGCACCTGCGCGCCTCAGGCGCGCAGGGCTGTAACCGTCAGCCTCAGCCGAAGGTCTTGGCGAAGGTGTCGAGAGCAGCCTTGAGCTTGCCCTTCGTGTCGTCGCTGATCGCCTTGTCGGTGCGGATGGTGTCGAGGATCGCCTTGCCTTCCGAACGGAAGTAGGCGAGCAGACCCTGCTCGAACTTGCCGACGTCGGAGACGGCGATCTTGTCGAGGTAGCCGTTTACGCCGGCGAAGATCACCACGACCTGCTCTTCCGTCTTCAGCGGCGAGAACTGCGGCTGCTTCAGGAGTTCGGTCAGGCGGGCACCGCGGTTCAGCAGGCGCTGCGTTGCGGCATCGAGGTCCGAGCCGAACTGGGCGAAGGCTGCCATTTCGCGATACTGGGCAAGTTCGCCCTTGATCGAGCCGGCGACCTGCTTCATCGCCTTGATCTGTGCGGACGAGCCGACGCGGGAAACCGACAGACCGACGTTAACGGCCGGGCGGATACCCTGGTAGAACAGGTCCGTCTCAAGGAAGATCTGGCCGTCGGTGATCGAGATCACGTTGGTCGGGATGAACGCCGAAACGTCGTTACCCTGGGTTTCGATGACCGGCAGAGCCGTCAGCGAGCCAGCGCCCATCTCGTCGTTGAGCTTTGCAGCGCGCTCGAGGAGACGCGAATGCAGGTAGAAGACGTCGCCCGGATAGGCTTCGCGGCCCGGCGGGCGGCGCAGCAGCAGCGACATCTGACGGTAGGAAACGGCCTGCTTGGAAAGGTCGTCGTAGCCGATCAGGGCGTGCTGGCTGTTGTCACGGAAATATTCGCCCATCGCGCAACCGGCGAACGGAGCGAGATACTGCATCGGTGCCGGGTCGGACGCCGTTGCGGCAACGATGATCGAGTACTGGAGAGCGCCGCGCTCTTCGAGAACCTTCACGAACTGGGCAACGGTCGAACGCTTCTGGCCGATAGCAACGTAGACGCAGTACAGCTTGTCGCCGTCCGGACCGTTGTCGTGGATGGCCTTCTGGTTCAGGATCGTGTCCAGAATGATGGCGGTCTTGCCGGTCTGGCGGTCGCCGATGACGAGCTCGCGCTGGCCGCGGCCGACCGGGATGAGGGCATCGATGGCCTTGAGGCCGGTCGACATCGGCTCATGAACCGACTTGCGCGGAATGATGCCGGGAGCCTTGACGTCAACGCGGGCGCGCTTGGCGGCGTTGATCGGGCCCTTGCCGTCGATCGGGTTGCCGAGCGCGTCGACGACGCGGCCGAGCAGTTCCGGACCAACCGGAACGTCAACGATGGCGCCGGTCCGCTTGACGGTGTCGCCTTCCTTGATGTCACGGTCCGAACCGAAGATAACGACACCGACGTTGTCGCTTTCCAGGTTCAGCGCCATCCCGCGGATACCGCCGGGGAATTCGACCATTTCACCAGCCTGAACGTTGTCGAGGCCGTAAACGCGGGCGATACCGTCACCGACGGAGAGCACCTGGCCGACTTCAGAGACTTCCGCCTCTTTGCCGAAATTTTTGATCTGATCTTTGAGAATTGCGGAAATTTCCGCGGCGCGGATATCCATCAGCCGACCTCTTTCAGTGCAAGCTTAAGAGTAGAGAGTTTGGTGCGAAGGGACGTGTCGATCTGGCGCGATCCCACCTTGACGATCAGACCACCGAGAATGGACGGGTCGACGGTGACGGCGATCGCCACGTCTTTGCCGGTGACGCCTTTCAGCGCCGCCTTCAATTCAGTTTCCTGCGCTGCGGTAAGCGCATGGGCCGACGTGACGTCGGCCGTGATTTCGCCGCGGGCGCGGGCCGCGATGGCGCGGTAGGCATTGATCATGCCGGGAACGGCGAAGAGGCGGCGATTTGACGCAACCACCTTGAGGAAGTTTGCCACGAGGCCCGTGATGCCAGCCTTGGCGGCAACGGCGGAAATGGCCTTGGTCTGATCTTCGGCGGAGAAGACGGGGCTGACGATCAGCCGCTTCAGGTCATCGCTCTCATCGATCAGGGCCTGGAAACGGTCGAGATCGGCGCCGACAGCGGCAGCGGAGCCAGCTTCCTGCGCAAGGTCGAAAAGCGAAGACGCGTATCTTTCTGCAACACCGGAAACGAGCTGGGATGTGTCTGCCACGGGCACAAGCTTCTCTTCTTTTCATCCAGAGTGTTGGTCAGTAGCGGAGCTACGGCCCTAACACGCTGAAATCGTTGCTGTAATCTTCAGCTCCCACAGGCTTTGACGCCCGCTTTTTCTGAATTTCGCGGTTCGTCTAGCATAGGAAACCCGGACTCGCAACACGCCGGACGCAGGAATGCGCCATAAGTCGGCCATAGTCGGGGCGAAACTTCACGGCGTGAGGTGTGTTCGTCTGTCCGGGGATATGAAACGCCGCTTTTGGCTCAAATGAAGCCGAATGCGTATCCGAGCGGAAGCCCCGCCAGCACCACCTGGACCGCAAGCACGACAAGGTTCTTCAATGTGAAGGAACCGTCCGACAGAAGCGAGAGAATGCGGCCGAAGGCGGCCAGTGCGAAACCTCCGCCAATCGCCATGTAGATCCAGCTCTGCGCCATCATCAGCGCGACGATGGCCAGCCCGGTATGGAAGCCGCCGGCCGAGCGCACGAAGGCCAGCCCTTCTCGGCCCGCCTCCTGAGCCTGCAGGCCCGCAAGCCGGAGCGCCGTGCCCGGCGCAAACAGGGCGAACAACCCGATAAGCCCCGTCACGACGGCCGCACAGAAGGCCAGGAGCTCGCCGGTTTCGGTGGGGATGTAGAATTCCATCATGGCGGCCTCCGTCGCTTCGCGCGCATCCTCTATCGCATGGCGCGCAACGCCGCAGAAGCGAGGCAGGCGCCTGCGCACAATTCTTTGTTAACCATGCGCCTCACAGGAAGCTCTGCGGGTCGATGTCGAGCTGCACCTGGATCGACGCGCGCTCCTTCGGTCCATTGGCGAGCATCGCGCGCAGGAAGGCCTGCATCTCGCTTCCGCGCCGGCCGTGTACAAGCAGGCGGAAGCGATGACGGCCGCGCACCAGCGCAAGCGGCGCCTCCGCCGGCCCGAGGATCGAGATGCCGTCCGCATGGGGGGCGGCCTGGCGCAGCCCGCGCGCATGCGCTTCGGCCTCGTTGCGGCTGTCGGCCGAGACGATGACGGAGGCGAGCCGGCCGAAAGGCGGCAGGAGCGCCTTTTCCCGCTCGCCGATCTCGCGGTCGTAGAAAGCCTGCGCGTCGCCGGAGACGATGGCCTGCATGACCGGATGTGTCGGCTGATAGGTCTGGATGAGGCCGTGGCTCTTGAGGCCGGAGCGGCCCGCGCGGCCCGTCACCTGCGACAGCAACTGGAACGTGCGCTCGGCCGCCCGTGGATCGCCGTTCGACAGGCCGAGATCCGCATCCACCACGCCGACCAGCGACATCAGCGGGAAATTGTGCCCCTTGGCCACGAGCTGCGTGCCGATGACGATATCCGCCTCGCCCCGCGCGATCGCTTCCAGCTCCAACCTGAGCCGCTTCACGCCCATCAGGTCGGAGGAAAGCACGATGGTCCGCGCCTCCGGGAAATGCCGCTCCACCTCCTCCGCGATACGCTCGACGCCCGGCCCGCAGGCCGCGAGGTGATCGAACGTACCGCATTCCGGGCAGGCTTCGGGCGTGCGCTCGGCATAGCCGCAATGGTGGCACTGGATCTGCCCGCGGAAACGATGTTCCACCAGCCAGCTCGAGCACTGCGGGCACTGGAAGCGATGGCCACAGACGCGGCAAAGCGTCAGCGGCGCGTAACCGCGCCGGTTGAGGAAGAGCAGCACCTGCTGTTCCTTCTCGATGGTGCGTGCAATGCCGCGCAGCATGATGGGCGAGAGAAAGCCGCCCCGCGCCGGTGGATGGCGGCGCATGTCGATGAGATGCAGATCCGGCAGCGCCGCATCGCCATAGCGCGTCGGCAGGTGCAGTTTCCGGTACCGCCCGACATCGCTGTTGACGCGGCTTTCCACCGATGGCGTCGCCGAGACGAGCACGGCCGGAAAATCGCCGATGCGCGCCCTGACCACCGCCATGTCGCGCGCATTATAGAAGACGCGATCTTCCTGCTTGTAAGCGGGGTCATGCTCCTCGTCGACGATGACGAGGCCGAGATTCTCGAAGGGCAGGAAGAGTGCGGAGCGCGCGCCGGCGACCACCCGGACATCGCCCGTCGTGACCTGCCGCCAGACCTTTTCGCGGGTGCGCGGCGCAAGATCCGAATGCCACTCGGCGGGCTTGGCGCCGAAGCGATCCTGGAAACGTTCGAGGAAGCTCGCCGTCAGCGCGATTTCCGGCAGCAGGATCAGCACCTGCCGGCCCTTCCGCAGCGTCTCGGCAATCGCCTCGAAATAGACCTCCGTCTTGCCCGAGCCGGTGATGCCGTCGATCAGGGACACCGAGAATTCGCCCTTGCGCACGCTCTCGATGAGTTCGGCCGCACTCTCCGTCTGCGGCCCTTCCAGCCGCGGCGCGACATAATCGGGGTCGGGCGGCGCCACGACCGGCGACGGCGGCAGGAAGACCGTTTCGAACGTGCCCTGCTTGACCAGGCCGTCGACGACGCTCGTCGAGGTGCCCGAGGCGTGTGCAAGCCCCGAACGCGTCCAGGGAAGGCCGTCCTCCACCAGTTCCAGCACCCGCTCGCGTGCACTGGTCAGGCGCTCCGGCCGGTGGCCGGTGAAGCGCAGCCCCTCGATCATCGGCTCGGGATCGAAAGCGGTCGGCGCGCGCAGCGCCATGCGCGTCACGAGACCGGGCGGCGTGACGGTATAGGCGGAAACCCAATCGAGGAAATCGCGCATTTCCTTCGACAGCGGCGGGCAGTCGAAGACCTTCTCGATGGGCCGGAGCTTCTTCGGATCGACCTTGCCGTCATCGCCGCCGTCCCACACGACGCCAGGCACCAGCCGTGGCCCGAGCGGCACCTGCACGATCGAGCCCGGCTGAACCGCCATGCCGTCGGGCACCGTATAGGAATAGGGCACCGGTGTGGGCACCGGCACCATGACGGGCACCGTGCGCGGAAAGAGTTTGTCTCCGAAAAGGTCGGTCGAATCGCTGCTCATTTCCCGCGACCATGCCCCCATGACCGCGCGAAGAAAACCGCAAAGATGAAGCCGGCCTCATTCGTCATCGTCGGCCATAACACCCGTCAGCCGCATGCCGTCGATCCAGGTCGCGCCGTCATTGCGCACGACCCGTTTCGCGCGCACGCCGCAGCGCGCCTCCACCTCGGCGGCCAGCCGCTCGGAATGGGTGACGACCCAAAGCTGGCTCGTCTGCGCCGCCTGCGCGATCATTTCGGCGAGCGGCGAGAGCATGTCCGGGTGAAGGCTCGCCTCCGGTTCGTTGAGCGCGATCAGCGGCGGCGTGCGATAGGACAACAGCGCGGCGGCGAGCGCCAGAAAGCGGATCTGCCCATCGGACAATTCGCGTGGCTGAAAGACGCGCTGCGGAAACTGCGGGAAGATCAGCCCGTAGGAGGCGAACTCCTCCGGCTCCGGCACCGAAAGCTGGGCCCCGCCGAATGCATCCGCCACCGCCCGGTCGAGATCGACCGTGTCCTGCCGCGTCCATCTCAGCGTCGCAAACACCGCCGCCATATTGGCCCCGTCCTGGTCGAGCAGCGGTGCGGTAACGGCAAGGCACGGCTGGCGCAGCGCCGAATCCCTGTCGGAGCGGAAGCCGTGGAAGAACCGCCATTGCGAAACCGCCCGGCGAAAGGTGCCGATTTCAGGGTAGTGCCCGGCGTCGCCGAGCAGCGCGACCGCCGTTTCCGACGTGAGCGCCTGCTCGGGATATTCGACCATACGGCCGTTCTCGTCGCGCACCATGATGCCCGGCCCGGCACGCTTCATGACGGTGACGGGGCGCCGCCCGGTCTCGATGGACAGCTCCTCCGCCTTGACCTGCGGCTCGAAGGTAAAGCCCGCGGCCGCCTTCGACGGGCGCAGCCCGGCTTCCACGCGATAGCGGAAGGTGATCGCGCGCTCCTCGTCGAGAAGTTCCGTTTCCAGCCGGATGCGCACCGGCTCGTTGGCGCGTCGCTTGCCCGTCCAAAGCGCCGAGGCCATGCCGCCCTCCGCGGCGATCTCGTGCGCAAAATTTCCGCGCACGGCCGCCTGAACCAGTTGCAGCGAACGGTAGAGGTTGGACTTTCCCGCCCCGTTTTCCCCGACGAACAGGTTCACGCGCCCGAGATCCATGCGGATCGCGCGCAGCGAGCGGTAGTTTTCGGCAGACATGGAACGCAGCAGCATGGACCTATCCGGTTTGTCGAGGCACGTTTTAGGAACGGCTTCGTGTCTACAGGAAGGCAGGCCACTTTGGCGAGCGCTGTCCGGAACGTTAGCAGATCCCTAACGCAAATCGCCGATCCTGCGACGGACACTCCGGGGCAACCGCCAAAGGCAGGACATGACGGACCTTCTCATCATCGCCGATCCCACGCTCATGAACGAGCGGCAGGCATGGCTCGCAGCGCTTGCCGGCGAGCGTCGCCTTTCGGCCAACACGCTGGACGCCTACGAGCGCGACACCCGCCAGTTTCTCGCCTTCCTGACCGGGCACCTTGCCGCACCGGCCAGCCTGAAGGACATCGGCAACCTGCGCCCGGCGGACCTGCGTGGCTTCCTTGCCGCCCGCCGGCGCGACGGCGCGGGCGCGCGAACGCTCGGCCGCGGCCTTGCCGGCCTGCGCTCCTTCCTGCGCCATCTCGAGCGCAAAGGCCTCGCCAATTCCGCCGGCGCGACCGCCGTCCGCTCACCGAAACAGCCGAAATCGCTGCCGAAACCGCTCTCCGACCGGCAGGCCATCGCCGTCGTCGATGCGCACGAGCAGCTGGCCGATGAACCGTGGATCCGCGCCCGCAACGCCGCCGTGCTCGCCCTGCTCTATGGCTGCGGCCTGCGTATCTCGGAGGCGCTGGCGCTGACAAAGGCCGATTTCGCGGGAAGCCCGACATCGCTGCGCATCACCGGCAAGGGCGGCAAGACGCGCATCGTGCCGCTCATTGCGCCCGCCCGCGCGGGCGTGGAGGATTACATCACACTCTGCCCCTTCCCGCTCGGCGACGACGGGTCGCTGTTTCGCGGCGCGCGCGGCGGTGCCTTGCAGCCGGCGATCATACAACGGGAAATGCAGAAGATGCGCGGCGCGCTCGGCCTGCCGGACAGCGCCACGCCGCATGCGCTGCGCCATTCCTTCGCCACCCATCTTCTGGCCGGCGGCGGCGACCTGCGCACCATCCAGGAGCTGCTCGGCCACGCCAGCCTTTCCACCACGCAGGTCTATACCGGTGTCGATTCCGCGCGGCTGCTCGAAATCTATGACCGCGCCCATCCGCGCGCCTGATCCGTTAAGAGATTCGTGAGAACCCCGGGACTAGGGTCGCCGCAAATTGCAGGGAGTTCGACCATGACAGTCCTTCTTCACAAAAGCCGCACGACGCTTGCCGACCGGGCGGCGGATGCCGGCCTGTGGCTGCTCGCCGCCGTCAACGTGCTGATCGCGCTCGCATTCCTGGTCGTGCTCGCCTCCCTGTCGCCGGCAAACGCGCAGGACCTTCCGGCCTGCGGCGGCAACAACCTGCTCGCCAAGGTCGAGAAGAACGATCCTGCCGCCTTCGCCAAACTGCGCGCGGAGGCCGATGCCGTGCCGAACGGCAAGGCCATCTTCTGGAAGATCGAGAAGGACGGCAAGCCGGCTTCCTGGCTGCTCGGCACCATGCATGTGACCGACCCGCGCGTCGTCGCCATGCCGGACGGCGCACGCAAGGCCTTCGACGAGGCTGCGACGGTCGTCGTCGAGTCCGACGAGATCGCCGACGAGAAGAAGGCCGGCGTCACCATTCTGGCGCGGCCGGACCTGACCATGTTCACCGACGGCAAGTCGATCACCGATTTCCTCGACAAGGACGATGCCGAGACGCTAGCCGAGGGGCTGAAGGGCCGCGGCCTGTCGCTGGCCGCCGTCGCGCGCATGAAACCGTGGATGATCGCAAGCTTCGTCGCGCTGCCGGCCTGCGAGATCACCCGCAAGACGGCCGGCGCCGCCTTCCTGGACCAGAAGCTCGCCACGGATGCGCTGGCCGAAGGCAAGACCCTCAAGGGCCTCGAAACACTGATCGAACAGATTTCCGCCCTCGATTCGCTGCCCATCGAACCGCAGATCCAGGGCCTCGTGCAGACCGTCGCGCTCGGCGACACGCTGCAGGACGTGATCGAGACGATGAGCCAGCTCTATCTCGCCGGCGATGTCGGCATGATCATGCCGATGATGCGCGCCGCAGCACCCCTGGAAGAGGGCGAGGTCGACAGCTATGCCGATTTCGAGCAGCGCATCATCATCGACCGCAACCACACCATGGCGACCCGCGCTGCCCCGATCCTGGCGGACGGCAACGTCTTCATGGCCGTGGGCGCGCTGCATCTTCCCGGCGCGGAAGGCGTCGTGGAACTGCTGCGCAAGGAAGGCTTTACGGTTACGGCCGTGAACTGACCACGCGCGCGCCGATCCCTGACAGCGTGGTGCGGACGATCAGCTTGTGGAACGGCAGGACGGCGGCAAGGTAGAGCCGCCCGAGCAGGTTGTTGCGATGGACGAGGGTCATGATGGAGAGCGTCTGGCCGCAGGGCCGGTCGGACCGCACGTCGATGACGATGCGGAAATCCAGATGCCGGTCGTCGAAGCCCAGCACCACCCGGTCGTCCGTGACGCTCACCACCGGGAAGCCGCCGATCTCCGTCTCCGACGTCCGCACCTCTCCCGCCGCCCCTTTCAGTCCGAACGGCGCGACGAGTGTGTTGCGCAGCACCATCAGCCTGCGAACCCAGCGCGGCGGATGCTCCAGCGCCAGCCGCGCGGCCTCGCGCGCCGTGAGATGATCGACAGGCAGGCCGAGCGTGAACCGGTCCGCCCAGTCGGCGGCGGGAAGAACGGGATGGGGGAGCGAGACGGGTCTCGACACGGGCGACATGGCGGTCTCCTTCAAGACCGCCATGCTGCGCTTTAACGCCCGGAGATGACAGGCGGCCGGTTGTCGCAGCCGCCGTATCGGATCACATGTGGATGGGCTTGAAGAAGGTTGCGAGCGCTGCTTCCTTCACGGCTTCCGACATGGTCGGATGCGCGTGGCAGGTGCGGCCGAGGTCTTCCGAAGAGCCGCCGAACTCCATCAGCACGGCCGCCTCGTGGATCATTTCGCCCGCACCGAAGCCGACGATGTGCACGCCAAGCACGCGGTCCGTGTCCTTGTCGGCCAGAACCTTCACGAAACCGTCCGTCGCCAGCATGGCGCGGGCGCGGCCGTTGGCCGTGAACGGGAACTTGCCGACCTTGTAGGCGATGCCTGCGGCCTTCAACTCTTCCTCGGTCTTGCCGACGGAGGCGACTTCCGGCTGCGTGTAGACGACACCGGGGATGACGTCATAGTTCACATGGCCAGCCTGGCCGGCGAGGATTTCGGCAACGGCAACACCCTCGTCTTCCGCCTTGTGGGCGAGCATCGGGCCGCGCACGACGTCGCCGAGCGCATAGATGCCGGAAACGTTCGTCTGGAAATGCTTGTCGATCTCGACGCGGCCGCGGCTGTCGAGCGCCACGCCGGCTTCCGCAAGGCCGAGGCCTTCGGTGTAGGGCTTGCGGCCGGTGGCGATCAGCACGACATCGGCGTCGATGGTGGTGGCCTCACCGCCCTTGACCGGCTCGAAGGTCACCTTGGCGCCCGCGCCCGTCTTCTCCACGCCCGTCACCTTGGCGCCGAGCTTGAAGTCGATGCCCTGCTTGGCCAGCATGCGCTGGAACTGCTTGGAGACCTCGCCGTCCATGCCGCCAAGGATCGTGTCGAGATATTCGACGACCGTGACCTTGGCGCCGAGGCGCGCCCAGACCGAGCCGAGCTCCAGCCCGATGACGCCGCCGCCGACGACCACCAGATGGCCGGGCACCTTATCGAGCGCAATGCCGCCGTTCGAGGAGACGATGACCTTCTCGTCGATCTCGACCGGGACGCCCGGAATGCCAGCGACGTCGGAACCCGTGGCGATCACGATGTTCTTCGTTTCGAGGACCTGCTCCTCGCCCTTGTCATTGGTGACGGAGACCTTGCCGGCGCCCAGCACCTTGCCGGTGCCCTGGATGCCGTCGATCTTGTTCTTCTTGAAGAGGAAGGCGACGCCGTCGACGTTCGACTTCACCGTGGCATCCTTGTGCGCCATCATCTTCGGCAGGTTGAGGGTCGGCTTCACGCCGTCGATGCCGAGTGCTTCCATGCCGTGGGCGGCGTGGCTGTAGGTCTCCGACGCATGCAGCAGCGCCTTGGAGGGGATGCAGCCGACATTGAGGCAGGTGCCGCCATAGGTGGCGCGCTTTTCGACGACCGCGACCTTCAGCCCGAGCTGGGCCGCCTTGATGGCGCAGACATAGCCGCCGGGGCCGGAACCGATAACGATGAGATCATATGCCATGACAAGTCCTTCCTGCGCAGGGCCTAGCGGCCGCCGCTGACGTTGAGGGCGGCACCCGTTACATAGGATGCCGCATCGGAGAGAAGATAGAGAATGGATCGGGCCACTTCATCGGCCGTGCCCGGCCGCTGCATCGGGATGAGCGACGCCATGTCGCGCGCCCGGTCCGGCAAGCCGCCGGAAGCGTGGATTTCGGTATCGATGATGCCGGGGCGCACGAGGTTCACGCGAACGCCTTCGGCTGCGACCTCGCGGGCGAGGCCGATGGTGAAGCTCTCGATCGCGCCCTTGCTGGCGGCATAGTCGACATATTGCCCGGCCGCGCCGAGCTGGGCCGCAACGGACGAGAGGTTGACGATCGCGCCGCCCGCGCCGCCGTGACGGTTCGACATGCGACGCACGGCTTCCTGCGCGCAGCGGATCGAGCCCATGACGTTGACGGCGAACATGCGCTCCAGCCGCTCGGACGACATCTCGTCGACGCGCTGCGGCGTCGCGACGATGCCGGCATTGTTGACGAGGCCGTCGAGCCGGCCGAACGTGCCGTCGATGGTCGAGAAGATCGAGGCGAGGCCAAGCTCGGTGCCCACATCGCCCTGAACGGGGATCGCCGATCCGCCGGCCGCGCGGATATCCGCCACCACGGCCTCGGCGGCCTGGAGATTGGTGACATAGTTCACGGCCACCTGCCAGCCGGCGGCGCCCGCCAGCCGGCAGACGCTGGCGCCGATACCACGGCTGCCGCCGGTCACGAGAAGAACGGGAGCCTCGCTCACGCCGCGCACCCCTTCAGCTTGAGAAGATCCCACGGCACCACCTTTGCCTTGCCCTCGTCCCACAGCTTCGAATAGCGCAGCGACGGGCCGAAGCCGGAGAGCAGCACGCCTGCCGCTGCCGTAGCACTCTCATCCGGCAGGTCGGCCGCATCGCCCGCGCCGTCGAGTGCGTAGATCACGCCCTCCCAGACCGTGCAGGCGGCGATCTCCTCGCCGGTCACATCGCCCTCCGGGCACTTGTACATGACCATGCCGTTCGAGCGGGCGGGATCGCCCGGCATGACGATACCGTCAAGCACGGTGCTGCTTGAAAGGACCTTCAGCTTGAAATGGTGGCTCGTCGCCGCGGCGTCGGAGCCGGTGGGTTCGAAGGTCAGTTCATAGCCGCCGTCGCGGTCTGCGTAGATCGCGCGGTCCTGCCGGCACTCCGCCGCGAAGGCGGAGGTTGCGGCAAGCAGACCGGCAAGGACGAGGACGACGCGCATGGCTCAGTGCGCCTTTTCCGTCGCGAGCTTGATGCCCAGCGCGATGAAGACGAGGCCGCTCGTGCGGTCGATCCACTGGCTGGCCCGTGAGAATGCCGCACGCATGCGTGGCGTCGTCATGAAGAGCGAGACGCCGACGAACCAGGCGATCAGGCAGGTTGCCATAACGAGGCCGTAGCCGAACTTCACGGCGATCGGCGTGTGTGCGCTGACGACGGTGGAGAAGATCGACAGGAAGAAGAACACCGCCTTGGGATTGAGCGCATTGGCAAGGAAGCCGAGCCCGAAGGCGCGCAGCGCCGACTGGTCGCTCTTTGCACCCGCACGCCCCTCCACCGCCTCGAGCGAGAGATCGGCCTTGCCGGCGCGCAGCGCCTTGATGCCGATATAGATGAGGTAGGCCACGCCGCACCACTTCACGATATTGAAGAGATAGATCGACTGGGAAATGATCAGCCCGAGGCCGAGGATCGTGTAGGTGACGTGGAACATCAGCGACGCGCCGACGCCGAAGGACGTGATCATCGCCGCCCGGCGCCCGTGCACCAGCGACTGGCGCATGACCATGGCGAGATCGGCCCCCGGCGAAACGATCGCGAAGGAGAAGATGGCCATCAGCGAGGCGAGTTCGAGAAGATAGCTGCTCATCGCTCTCGTCCTCCTAGACGATGATGGCGCCCGCCATCACCGCCAGGCCCGCCAGCGAGGCAAGCCAGACCAGCGAGCGGATATAGGGAATGCCCGTCAGGTAGAGCGGGAGGTAGACGAGGCGGGCGACGAACCACAGCCATGCGCCGACGAGACCCCAGCCCGAGGGGTCGCCGGCAATCGCGAGCGCCAGGGCGAGCGCGACAAAACCGGCATAGGTCTCGCGGAAGTTGGCGGACGCGCGCGCGGCGCGTCCGGCGAGGATGCCTTGCGGTTCGCGTGCGCCGTCACGCGGACCGGCATTCCACTGCGAACCGAGCTCGCGCGTGGCGAGCATGCCCTGCAGGAGGATATGGAAGACGAGCAGCGCCACGCTCAGGACGATGAGCACGAGCATGGGGTAAGCCAACGCTGCCGTCTCCATGAAAGCCTCCTTAGAGATCCAGAACCAGGCGCTCCGGATCTTCCAGGCTGTCCTTGACGCGCACGAGGAAGGTCACGGCTTCCTTGCCGTCGACGATGCGGTGGTCATAGGACAGCGCGAGATACATCATCGGGCGGATGACGATCTGGCCACCGACGACGACCGGGCGCTCCTGGATCTTGTGCATGCCGAGGATGCCCGACTGCGGGGCGTTCAGGATCGGTGAGGACATCAGCGAGCCGTAGACGCCGCCGTTCGAGATGGTGAACGTGCCGCCCTGCATGTCGGCCATGGACAGCGCGCCGTCACGCGCGGCCTTGCCGAGACGGCCGATTTCCTTCTCGATGGCGGCAATGCCCATCTGGTCGGCATCGCGCACGACCGGAACCACGAGACCCTTGTCCGTGCCGACGGCGACGCCGACATGGCAGTAGTTCTTGTAGATGATGTCGGTGCCGTCGATTTCGGCGTTGACGGCCGGCAGTTCCTTCAGCGCATGCGTCACGGCCTTGGTGAAGAAGCCCATGAAGCCGAGCTTCACGCCGTGCTTCTTCTCGAAGAGGTCCTTGTAGCGGTTGCGCAGGTCCATCACGGCCGACATGTCCACCTCGTTGTAGGTGGTCAGCATGGCTGCGGTATTCTGCGCGTCCTTGAGGCGCTTGGCGATGGTCTGGCGCAGGCGCGTCATCTTCACGCGCTCTTCGCGCGGCGCATCGGCCTCGGAGGAGGCCGGACGGGCGGCAACCTTGGCCGGCTCGGCGGCGGCAGCCGTCGATGCCGTGATGCCCTTGGTGACGGCGGCCAGCACGTCGCCCTTCAGCACCTGGCCGCGCTTGCCCGAACCATCGACCTGATCGGCCGAGAGGTTGTTTTCGGCAAGAAGCTTTGCGGCGGCAGGAGCCGCCGGCATGGCGGAGGCGCCGCCGGCGGCGGGCTTGGCTTCGGCGGCCGGAGCGGCGGCAGGCGCCTTCTCGACCTTCTCGGCAGCGGCGGGAGCGGCCGCACCGGCGGAGGCGCCTTCGGTGATCTGGCCGAGCAGGCCGCCCGGCTCGACGGTCTCGCCGGCATTGGCGGTGATTTCGCCCAGCACGCCCGAGGCGGGCGCCGGCACTTCGATCGTCACCTTGTCGGTTTCGAGCTCACAGAGCGGCTCGTCGGCCTTGACGACGTCGCCCACCTTCTTGAACCAGGTGCCGACGGTCGCTTCGCTGACGGATTCGCCCAGAGTGGGGACGCGGATTTCGGTAGCCATGACTGTGTTCCGTTCGTGATTCTTTTCGTGGTTACTGGATAGCCGGGCGGATCAACCGCCCAGCGCGTCCTCGAGGAATGCGGCAAGCTGTGCCAGATGCTTCGACATGAGACCCGTCGCCGGCGATGCGGCAGCCGGACGGCCGGTGTAGCGCACGCGCTGGTACTTGGCGTCGATATGGGCGAGCACCCATTCGAGATAGGGATCGATGAACGCCCAGGCGCCCATGTTCTTGGGCTCTTCCTGGCACCACACCATCTCGGCGTTGCGGAAGCGCGAAAGCTCGTTGATCAGCGCCTTGGCCGGGAACGGATAGAGCTGTTCCAGGCGCAGCAGGTAGACATCGTCGATGCCGCGCTTTTCGCGCTCTTCCAGCAGGTCGTAGTACACCTTGCCCGAGCACATCACGACACGGCGGATCTTGGCGTCCTTCTGGAGCTTGATCGGCCCGTCCTTGATCACCTCGGCGTCGTCCCACAGCAGGCGGTGGAACGAGGTTTCCCCCGCCATTTCCGACAGCGACGAGACGGCCCGCTTGTGGCGCAGCAGCGACTTCGGCGTCATCATGATGAGCGGCTTGCGGAAATCGCGCTTCACCTGGCGGCGCAGGATGTGGAAATAGTTCGCCGGCGTCGTGACGTTGGCGACCTGCATGTTGTCTTCCGCGCAGAGCTGCAGGAAGCGCTCGAGGCGGGCGGAGGAATGCTCCGGCCCCTGGCCCTCATAGCCATGCGGCAGAAGGCAGACGAGGCCCGACATGCGCAGCCACTTGCGTTCGCCCGACGAGATGAACTGGTCGAAGATGACCTGCGCACCATTGGCGAAATCGCCGAATTGGGCTTCCCAAAGGGTCAGCGCGTTCGGGCGGGCCAGCGAATAGCCGTATTCGAAGCCGAGCACCGCTTCTTCCGAGAGCATCGAGTTGATGACCTCGTAGCGCGCCTGCGTGGGCGACAGGTTGGAGAGCGGAATGTAGCGGTCTTCGGTCTCCTGATCGTACAGAACCGAGTGACGCTGCGAGAACGTGCCGCGTTCACAATCCTGACCGGACAGGCGGATCTTCGTGCCTTCCACGCACAGCGTGCCGAAGGCCAGAGCCTCGCCCATCGCCCAATCGATGCCCTCGCCCGTTTCGACCATCTGCATGCGGTTGTCCATGAACCGCTGGATGGTCTTGTGAGCCTTGAAGCCTTCCGGGATCGTCGCGATCTTGCGGCCGATTTCCTTGAGCTGCTTCATCGGCACCGAGGTCTTGCCGCGGCGCTGTTCGTCCTGGTTGTCGGCCGAGCGCAGGCCCGACCATGCACCGTCGAGCCAGTCGGCCTTGTTCGGCTTGTAGGACTGGCCGGCCTCGAACTCCTGTTCGAGATTGGCGCGCCAGTCGGCCTTCATCTTCTCGAATTCGCCTTCCGAGATGACGCCTTCGGCAATGAGCCGCGCGCCATAGAGGCTGACCACGGTCTTGTGGGCGCGGATCGCCTTGTACATCTTCGGCTGCGTGAACGCCGGCTCGTCGCCTTCGTTGTGGCCGAAGCGGCGGTAGCAGAAGATGTCCAGCACGACCGGCTTGTGGAACTTCATGCGGAATTCGGTCGCGACCTTCGCGGCATAGGTCACCGCTTCCGGATCGTCGCCGTTCACATGGAAGATCGGCGCCTCGATCATCTTGGCCACGTCCGACGGATAGGGCGAAGAGCGCGAGAAGGCCGGGTTCGTGGTGAAGCCGATCTGGTTGTTGATGATGACGTGGACCGTGCCGGCGACGCGGTGGCCGCGCAGGCCGGACAGGCCGAGGATTTCGGCCACGACGCCCTGGCCCGCGAAGGCCGCATCGCCGTGCAGCAAGAGCGGCATCACCTTCGCGCGTTCGCGTAGCGGGATGATATCGCCTTCGAAGACCGTCGCCATCTGGTCCTGCTTGGCGCGGGCCTTGCCCATCACGACAGGGTTGACGATCTCGAGATGCGAGGGGTTGGCCGTCAGCGACAGGTGCACCTTGTTGCCGTCGAACTCGCGGTCCGAGGAGGCGCCGAGGTGATACTTCACGTCACCGGAGCCTTCGACGTCGTCAGGCGCGTAGGAGCCGCCCTTGAACTCGTGGAACACGGCGCGGTGGGGCTTGGCCATCACATTGGTGAGAACGTTCAGGCGGCCGCGGTGGGCCATGCCGAGCACGATTTCCTTGAGGCCGAGCTGGCCGCCGCGCTTGATGATCTGCTCCAGCGCCGGGATCAGCGCTTCGCCGCCGTCCAGGCCGAAACGCTTGGTGCCCTTGTACTTGACGTCGATGAACTGCTCGAAGCCCTCGGCCTCGATCAGCTTCTGGAGGATCGCCTTCTTGCCCTCGGGCGTGAAGTCGACGCCCTTGTCCGGGCCTTCGATGCGCTCCTGGATCCAGCCCTTTTCTTCCGGGTTGGAGATGTGCATGAATTCGACGCCGATCGTCGAGCAGTAGGTGCGCTCGAGGATTTCGACCATTTCGCGCACGGTGGCGTATTCGAGGCCGAGCACGTTATCGATGAAGATCTTGCGGTCGAGATCCTTCTCCTCGAATCCGTAATTCGAAGGCGAAAGCTCGTGATAGTCCTCGACGGGTGCCGCGATGGCGAGCGGGTCGAGCTTGGCGTGCAGGTGGCCGCGGGCGCGATAGGCGCGGATCATCATGATGGCGCGCACGCTGTCGCGCGTCGCCTGGTTGACGTCGGCCTGGTTGACGGGCGTGCCAGTCTGCGCGGCGGCGGCTTCAGCCTTCGCCTGCACCTTTTTTTCCAGGACCTTTTCGACGACGCCCCAATTGCCGTCGAGCGCCGAGACGAGTTCGCCATTGGCGGCGATCGGCCAGTTCGCGCGCTTCCACGAAGCACCCTTGGCGGCCTTCACGACATCGGAAGGCTGCTCTTCGAGGGCCTTGAAGAAGGCCTGCCATTCCTCGCCGACGGAGGCGGGGTTCGCCTCGTATTGGGCATACAGCTGCTCGATGTAGGCCGCGTTCGCTCCGTCGAGGAAGGAAGTGGCCAGGAATTGTTCGTTGGCGTCTTGCCGTGCCATGGTCTTTCGCGGGCGCCGCGCCCGCCTCCCGAACGATCGTGTTGACCGGGCCTGCCCGGTTTTCCGCCCGCCCGGCTTTTAGCCGGCGACCGGTGAGATGGATCGGCCGGCTTCGTCAGCCGGCCAACCCGTTTTGTTGTCAGCCCTTCAGGACTTCCACCAGCGTCTTGCCGAGGCGCGCCGGAGAGGGCGAAACCGTGATGCCTGCCGCTTCCATGGCGGCGATCTTGGATTCCGCATCGCCCTTGCCGCCCGAGACGACAGCGCCGGCATGACCCATGGTACGGCCCTTCGGCGCCGTGCGGCCCGCGATGAAGCCGGCCATCGGCTTCTTGCGGCCCTTCTTGGCTTCGTCGATGAGGAACTGCGCCGCATCTTCTTCAGCCGAACCGCCGATTTCGCCGATCATGATGATGGACGTCGTGGCGTCGTCGGCCAGGAACATCTCCAGCACGTCGATGAACTCGGTGCCCTTGACCGGGTCGCCGCCGATGCCGACGGCCGTGGTCTGGCCGAGGCCTTCGTTGGAGGTCTGGAACACGGCTTCATAGGTAAGCGTGCCGGAGCGCGAAACAATACCGACGGAGCCCTTGCGGAAGATCGAGCCCGGCATGATGCCGATCTTGCATTCTTCCGGCGTCAGGATGCCGGGGCAGTTCGGGCCGAGCAGGCGCGAGGAGGAGCGGTCGAGGCGGGCCTTGACGCGCACCATGTCGGCGACCGGGATGCCCTCGGTGATGCAGGTGATGAACGGGATTTCCGCTTCGATCGCCTCGATGATCGCATCCGCGGCACCTGCCGGCGGAACGTAGATCACGGACGCATCCGCGCCGGTCTTTTCCTTGGCTTCGGCGACGGAGGCGAAGATCGGCAGGCTTTCGCCCTTGGAGCCGGTCCAGGTTTCACCGCCCTTCTTCGGGTGGATGCCGCCGACCATCTGCGTGCCGTAATAGGCGAGCGCCTGTTCGGTGTGGAAGGTCCCGGTCTTGCCGGTCAGGCCCTGAACGAGGACCTTGGTGTTCTTGTTGACGAGAATCGACATGAGGTCTGGTCCTTCCGTTAGCCGTTGATCGCGGCGACGATCTTCTTGGCAGCGTCGTCCAGATCGTCGGCGGCGGTGATCGCGAGGCCGGATTCGTTCAGGATCTTCTTGCCAAGCTCGACATTCGTGCCTTCGAGGCGAACGACCAGCGGAACCTTGAGGCCGACTTCCTGCACGGCAGCGACCACGCCTTCGGCGATGACGTCACACTTCATGATGCCGCCGAAGATGTTGACGAGGATGCCCTCGACCTTCGGGTCGGCGGTGATGATCTTGAAGGCAGCCGCCACCTTCTCCTTGCCGGCGCCGCCGCCGACGTCGCAGAAGTTCGCCGGCTCCTTGCCGTAGAGCTTGATGATGTCCATCGTCGCCATGGCGAGACCGGCGCCATTGACCATGCAGCCGATATTGCCGTCGAGCGCCACATAGGCGAGATCCCACTTGGAGGCCTCGATTTCCTTGGCGTCTTCCTCGGTCTCGTCGCGCAGCGCCTTGATGTCTTCGTGGCGGAACAGCGCGTTGCCGTCGAAGGAGACCTTGGCGTCGAGAACGCGCACGCGACCGTTCTTCATGACGATCAGCGGGTTGATCTCAAGCAGGCTCATGTCCTTCTCGACAAAGGCCTTGTAGAGGATCGGGAACAGCTTCTCGCCATCGGCCTTGGCTTCGCCTTCGAGCTTGAGGGCCGAGGTCAGCTTCGCCAGATCGTCGGCGGTGACACCCTTCTCCGGGTTGATCGCAACGGTGACGATCTTTTCCGGCGTGTCGTGCGCGACGGCCTCGATGTCCATGCCGCCTTCGGTGGAGACGACGAAGGCCACCTCGCCGACGGAACGGTCGACCAGCAGGGAGAGATAGAGTTCGCGGTCGATATCGGCGCCGTCCTCGATATACAGGCGGTTCACCTGCTTGCCGGCAGGGCCGGTCTGGGCGGTGACGAGCGTGTTGCCGAGCATTTCCTTGGCATGGGCCTTGGCTTCGTCGATAGAGAAGGCAAGG